>ENA-UEQJ01002487-UEQJ01002487.1-human-gut-metagenome-genome-assembly--contig:-NODE-2487-length-13050-cov-6.875742_pt1 | contig 13050 bp, 8 predicted proteins | sample MGYA00242937_ERZ507938 | MGnify/ENA primary metagenome ERZ507938 (study PRJEB26167, sample SAMN06115437) | human gut metagenome | host: Homo sapiens | place: China:Gansu | collected 2015-07-03 | study...
GACTGTGTGGTGATTGGTTTTGACGGAGAGCAGTTGAAAGTCTTGCTGGTTAAACGTGCCGGAGAAGAAGAGGGTGAAGTCTTCCATGATATGAAGCTGCCCGGCAGTTTGATTTATATGGATGAAGATTTGGACGAAGCCGCCCAGCGGGTTCTGAATGAACTGACGGGACTTAAGAACGTAAATCTGATGCAGTTCAAGGCGTTCGGCTCCAAGAACCGCACCAAAGACCCCAGAGACGTGCATTGGCTGGAACGTGCCATGCAGTCCAAAGTAGAGCGTATCGTGACCATCGCTTATCTTTCTCTCGTGAAGATAGACCGTACGCTTAACCGCGGTCTGGACGAGTATATGGCAAATTGGGTTGCCTTGCCGGATATCAAAGCACTGGCTTTCGACCACAACCTTATCATAAAAGAGGCGATAACCTACATCCGCCAGTATATCGAGTTCAACCCGTCCTCTCTTTTCGACCTGCTTCCGCGTAAGTTCACCGCATCCCAGCTCCGTACGCTGTATGAACTCTTGTACGGGAAACAGATAGATGTGCGCAATTTCCACAAAAAGATAGCTCTTATGGAGTATGTGGTTCCTTTGGAAGAGAAGCAGCAAGGAGTTGCCCATCGTGCGGCACGGTATTACCGGTTCGACAAGAAGATATATAATAAGGTAAGGCGGTAGGCAAGACGCCTGAATTCAAAACCTGATACGGAATAAATCGAAAATTTAACAATATAAACTCAAAGACATGTATTTATTAGGATATGACATCGGCAGCTCGTCCGTTAAAGCGAGCTTGGTAAATGCAGAAAGCGGTAAGTGCGTATCTTCCGCATTCTTCCCGAAGACGGAAGCGGAAATCATAGCCGTGAAGCCGGGATGGGCGGAACAGAACCCTGAAAACTGGTGGGAAAACCTGAAGCTGGCAACGCAAGCCGTATTGGCGGATGCGCGTGTGGATGCGGCAGACATCAAAGCCATCGGTATCTCTTACCAGATGCACGGATTGGTGTGCGTGGACAAAGACCAAAAGGTATTGCGTCCTGCAATCATCTGGTGCGATTCCAGAGCCGTTCCTTACGGACAAAAAGCATTTGAAACGCTGGGAGAGGAGTTATGCCTCTCGCATCTGCTCAACTCTCCGGGTAACTTCACCGCGTCCAAACTTGCCTGGATAAAGGAGAATGAACCGGCTGTCTATGAAAAGATATACAAGATTATGCTGCCGGGCGATTATATTGCCATGAAACTGAGCGGCACAATCTGCACTACAGTCTCCGGACTGTCCGAAGGCATGTTCTGGGATTTTAAGAACAACCGGGTAGCAGACTTCCTGATGAAATATTACGGTTTCGATTCCTCGCTGATAGCCGACATCAGACCTACATTCTCCGAGCAAGGCCGTGTAAACGCCGCTGCCGCACAGGAGTTGGGGCTGAAAGAGGGAACGCCTGTCACATACCGTGCCGGCGACCAACCCAACAACGCATTGTCGCTGAACGTATTCAACCCCGGTGAAATAGCATCCACAGCGGGTACTTCGGGGGTGGTTTACGGTGTGAACGGTGAGGTGAACTACGACCCGAAATCGCGTGTCAATACCTTTGCGCACGTCAATCACACGGCGGAACAAACCCGCCTCGGCGTACTTTTGTGCATCAACGGTACGGGTATCCTCAACTCGTGGGTGATGCGCACCGTTGCTCCCGAAGGCATTTCTTACAGTGACATGAATGTTCTTGCCGCCCAGGCGCCTATCGGAAGCGCCGGTATCAGCATCCTGCCTTTTGGCAACGGTGCCGAACGTATGCTGGAAAACAGGGAAACGGGCTGTTCCATTCAAGGAGTCAACTTCAACCAGCACGGCAAGCAACATATTATCCGTGCGGCACAGGAAGGTATCGTATTCTCTTTCAAGTATGGTATCGACATTATGGAGCAGATGGGCATTCCCGTACAGAAAATTCATGCGGGCAAAGCCAATATGTTCCTCAGTCCGCTGTTCCGCGAAACGCTGGCAGGCGTAACGGGTGCCGTTATCGAACTGTACGACACCGACGGTTCGGTAGGTGCAGCCAAAGGTGCAGGTATCGGTGCGGGCATCTATAAAGACAACAACGAAGCCTTTGCTACGCTCGAGAAGCTCGAAATCATCGAGCCCGGACAAACCGACCGTCAGGCATATGCCGATGCCTATGCGCGCTGGAAACAATATCTGATGCAGAGCTTACGGCCTGCTTAAGTTTTGTTCTGCATTCTTCGGAAAGTTCTTTTTGAGATTGGGTTGCTGTTTTTTATGAGAGCGTCTACGCAACGAATAAAAAGGAAAACAGACCGGAAAGAAATTTCAGAGGAACTGAATAAAAGGCTTCTTGAAGAAGATTGAAACAGACATTGAAAGTAAAAAAGTAAACAAGAATAAAACAACAGTAATAATTAACCCGCTGGTAATGTGCCCGTTGTCAGCACATCGGCGCATTACCGCATTAACACATTTAATCATTATGGCAACAAAAGAGTATTTTCCCGGAATAGGAAAAATCAAATTCGAAGGTAAAGAAAGTAAGAATCCTATGGCATTCCGTTACTACGATGCGGAAAAAGTAATCATGGGCAAGAAGATGAAAGATTGGTTGAAGTTCTCTATGGCATGGTGGCATACACTCTGTGCAGAGGGTGGCGACCAGTTCGGCGGTGGAACGAAGCATTTCCCCTGGAACGGTGATGCCGATAAACTGCAGGCTGCCAAGAACAAAATGGATGCTGGTTTCGAGTTCATGCAGAAAATGGGCATCGAATATTACTGCTTCCACGATGTTGACCTCTGCGACGAGGCCGATACAATCGAAGAGTACGAAGCAAACCTGAAAGCCATCGTTGCATACGCCAAGCAAAAGCAGGAGGAAACAGGCATCAAACTGTTGTGGGGTACTGCCAACGTATTCGGTCATGCACGTTACATGAACGGTGCCGCTACCAATCCCGACTTTGACGTTGTGGCCCGCGCTGCCGTTCAAATCAAGAATGCCATTGACGCAACAATCGAACTGGGCGGTTCGAACTACGTGTTCTGGGGTGGACGCGAAGGCTATATGTCTTTGCTGAATACCGACCAGAAGCGCGAAAAGGAACACCTTGCACAGATGCTGACCATTGCACGCGACTATGCCCGTGCACGCGGCTTCAAGGGTACGTTCCTGATTGAGCCGAAGCCGATGGAACCGACCAAGCATCAATATGACGTAGACACGGAAACGGTTATCGGCTTCCTGAAGGCCCATGGTCTGGACAAAGACTTCAAAGTGAACATCGAAGTGAACCACGCCACACTGGCAGGCCATACTTTCGAACACGAACTTGCCGTAGCAGTAGACAACGGTATGCTGGGTTCTATCGATGCCAACCGCGGTGACTACCAGAACGGCTGGGATACAGACCAGTTCCCTATCGACAACTACGAGCTGACACAAGCCATGATGCAAATTATCCGCAACGGCGGCTTCGGTGACGGCGGTACAAACTTCGACGCCAAGACACGCCGTAACTCTACCGACCTTGAGGACATCTTCATTGCTCACATCGCAGGTATGGACGTAATGGCACGTGCATTGGAAAGCGCAGCCAAACTGCTCGAAGAGTCTCCTTACAAGAAGATGCTTGCCGACCGCTACGCTTCTTTCGACAGCGGCAAGGGTAAGGAATTCGAGGAAGGCAAGCTGACACTGGAAGATGTCGTAGCCTACGCAAAAGCTAACGGCGAACCGAAACAGACCAGCGGCAAACAAGAATTGTACGAAGCAATCGTAAATATGTATTGCTGATAAATAGCGGTTAGTGGTTAGCGATGAGTGATTAGCGATTATTGGTTAGTGATAAAAGATGGGGAATAAGCAATTATCACTAAATTACTGACCATTAATCACTCATCGTTCATCACTAATTACTAACCGCTCATCACTAACTCCTAACCACTATTATCATGAATTATACAGAAAAAGGCAGCAAGCTCTATCTCTTTTCGATTGTGCTCGTGGCTGTCATTGGCGGTCTGCTTTTCGGTTACGATACGGCAGTTATCTCCGGCGCAGAAAAGGGACTTCAAGCTTTCTTCATGGGAGCCGATTTTGAATACACAGACGCGATACACGGCATCACATCATCCAGCGCATTGATAGGCTGTATCATAGGTAGCGCCGTTTCCGGATTTTTTGCATCCGGATTGGGCCGTAAAAACTCTCTCTTTTTGGCAGGTATCCTGTTCTTCTTGTCGGCGCTGGGTTCCTATTACCCCGAATTCCTGTTCTTTGAGCATGGCGTTCCTTCCTATTCTCTTCTGGTGGCTTTCAATTTCTACCGTGTCTTGGGCGGTATAGGTGTGGGGCTGGCTTCCGCCATTTGTCCGATGTACATTGCCGAAATCGCTCCGAGCAACATTCGCGGAACACTGGTGTCGTGGAATCAGTTTGCCATTATCTTCGGTCAGTTGGTGGTTTACTTTGTCAACTTCCTTATTCTGGGCAGTCATGCCAATCCGGTGATAGACCTCGTTAACGGAGTAAATCAGATAATGAATCCCGAAGCTGCCGCATGGACCACGGAGACGGGGTGGCGGCTGATGTTCGTCAGCGAAGCTGTTCCTGCCGGACTGTTTGCTCTGTTGGTGTTGCTGGTGCCGGAAACACCGCGTTATCTTGCCATGTGCGGTAAGGACGAAAGGGCGCTGAATGTGTTGAGCCGTATCAACGGCGCTTCTCAGGCAAAGGTAATCCTTGTGGAAATCAAGGCAACCACCGAAGAAAAAACAGAAAGACTCTTTACCTACGGCTGGATGGTTATCTTTATCGGTATCATGCTGAGCGTATTCCAGCAGGCTGTCGGCATCAATGCCGTGCTTTATTTCGCTCCGCGCATATTCGAGACAATGGGCATGGCCAATCCGATGGTACAAACCGTGCTCATGGGCGTTGTCAATATCCTCTTTACCTTGCTGGCTGTGTTCACGGTTGAAAAATGGGGACGCAAACCGCTGCTTATTTCCGGCTCTGTCGGTATGGCGATAGGAGCTTTCGGTGTGGCTATGTGCAACGTCGTAACAGGACTGCCGGCAATAATATCCGTTATCAGCATCATGGTTTACAGCGCTTCGTTCATGTTCAGTTGGGGACCTATCTGCTGGGTACTGATTGCCGAAATCTTCCCGAACACCATCCGTGGCGCTGCGGTAGCCATTGCGGTGGCATTTCAATGGATTTTCAATTTTATTGTTTCGTCTACTTTCCTGCCGATGTACAATATGCGTCTCGGAGAGATGGGCGATAAGTTCGGCCATATGTTTGCATATGCCCTTTACGGGATTATCTGCGTGGCAGCCGCCCTCTTCGTGTGGAAGCTCGTACCCGAAACGAAAGGCAAGACGCTGGAAGATATGACCAAACTTTGGAAGAAAAAGAAATAAGTCCGCAGGAACTTCAATCCGGCAGAATATAAAAGGCTGTGCAGTTCATCTGAAAGGAATTGCACAGCCTTTTGTGTCTGATGTCCCGGACTTTTGGTGCCTACCACCCGGTGGTACGGCTCATACCATTAGGTGGTACGACGACTTTCACCTAATGGTACGGCGTGTACCTTACTAAGGTACGGCTCGTACCAAAGCGTGGAATAAATTGGTACACGTATCCGTTTGATTATAAGCAAACTGTTTGTCACCGTAATATGTCCTTTATCCGTTCGAACCGTCCGTCCGTCTTTTCCGGAACAATTTGCAGAAGATGCGACAATAGCGGGTAGATGTCCACATTCACAAATCCTCCGGATATGTAACCTCTCTTGAAATCAGGTCCGATGGCCCGAAACATAACCTGCATGTCGGGGCTTTGGGGAAAATATCCGTGAGCGCCTTTGGTGTCGCGTGCCACGTCCGTAAACTGCCAGCCCAGTTCCGGAGCCACTACGATATCGCCTATACGGTCGCTGCTGCCATAATGCAGTTCGGCGGGAATCTCTTCTTTTTTCCACACACGGATGTGAGCTGCTTTTTTCAGAGCATTGCAGATAGAATCGCGGTATTCCGGTTTCGAGAATATGGAAGTTGGTGTACGTCCGTCTATCACTTCGCACCATTCCGGTTTTACATAATCGTTTATGTTGACAACCCGTTCGGGACTGATGTCGGTCATGCCGTGGTCCGACGTGACGATAAGATTGATGTCCTTGCCGAAAGGAAGAGCTTCTATCTTTTTTCTTAATACCCCCACAAGGCTGTCCATGTGTTGGACCACCGCACCGGTAGGCAAACTGCACGGGCCGTTGTGATGTCCGCTTCCGTCGGGCTCTTCAAAATATAGCATGATGAGTCTGGGACGCTCCGGCTCGGGCTTTTGCAACCAGGTGAGCACCGTGTCTATCCGTTGTTCAAAAGTCAGAAAAGGCTTGGCGTTCCAAGGTCTGTAATAAGTGGGATGAGATTTTTTAATCGCAATGTCCGAGCCTACCCAGTACATATTGCCGGTTTTTACGCCTTGTTTCTGGGCCGTTATCCATATCGGTTCCCCCAAGTAGTATTCCGGGTTGTTGCGGGTGGCGGAGTCGCCCATGGAATACTGGCGTCTGTTCTTTACATCCCAAAAAGTATTGTTGATTATGCCGTGATGGTCGGGAACCAATCCTGTGGCCAACGTATAGTGATTGGGAAACGTAGAGGCAGGATAGGAGGGAAGCATCACAGCTTTTACCCCGTCTGCCGCCATACGGTCCAGGTTGGGAGTCTTATACATGTCGGGATAGTCCCAGCGAAAACCGTCGAGTGAAACAATAACGGTGTAATGTGTTTCGGGAGTTGCCGCATTCAGCGACAGCAAAAGCAAGGTGCTGAATGCCAGTGCAATAAATCTTTGCATATCTCAATCTATATTTAACGTTTACAGAGATAAATGTTGTTTTGGCAGCAAAGGTAGGAAAAAATCATATCCCATAGGGATTAATGTATAAGTAAAACTGTAACTTTGCACCGTTTTAAACTCAGGTATAACACGAAAATTATGGACGAAATTAAAATTAATAAGGTACAGATACGTAACCTGCAGATAGAAGATTACGACCAGTTGGCACAATCATTCACACGCGTTTATTCGGATGGAAGCGATGTTTTCTGGACGCACAAGCAGATAGAGAAACTCATCCGCATCTTTCCGGAAGGGCAGATTGTAACGGTGGTCGATGAAAAGATAGTGGGGTGTGCACTCTCCATTATCGTGAATTACGACGATGTGAAGAACGACCACACCTATGCCCAGGTTACGGGCAAGGAAACTTTCAATACGCACAATCCCAAAGGAAATATCCTTTACGGCATCGAGGTATTTATCCATCCGCAATACCGCGGACTGCGCCTGGCACGCCGTATGTACGAATACCGCAAGGAAATCTGCGAAACACTGAATTTGAAAGCCATCATGTTTGGCGGGCGCATCCCCAACTATCATAAGTATGCCGACCAGTTGCGCCCTAAGGAATATATAGATAAGGTAAAGCAGAAGGAGATATACGACCCGGTGCTGACGTTCCAGTTGAGCAACGACTTCCATGTACGCAAGGTGATGCGCAACTATCTTCCCAACGATGAGGAATCCAAGCACTATGCCTGCCTGCTCCAATGGGACAATATCTATTACCAGGCGCCTACACAGGAGTATGTAAGTCCGAAAACGACGGTGCGCGTCGGTCTGGTGCAGTGGCAGATGCGTACTTACAAGACGCTGGACGATTTGTTCGAGCAGGTGGAGTTCTTCGTAGATGCCGTTTCCGACTACAAGAGCGACTTCGTTCTCTTCCCCGAATACTTCAATGCGCCGCTGATGGCCAAATTCAATGACGAGGGAGAATCGGAAGCCATCCGCGGACTGGCGGCTTACACCAACGAAATCAGAGAGCGGTTTGTGAAGCTGGCCATCAGCTACAACATCAATATCATTACGGGCAGCATGCCGCTTATCAAGGAAGAGGACGGACGTTTGTACAACGTAGGTTTCCTTTGCCGCCGCGACGGAACGTACGAAATGTACGAAAAGATACACGTCACTCCCGACGAAATCAAGAGCTGGGGATTGAGTGGCGGCAAATCCTTGCAGACATTCGATACGGACTGCGCCAAAATCGGTGTGCTGATATGTTATGACGTGGAGTTCCCGGAGCTTTCGCGCATCATGGCAGACCAGGGCATGCAGATACTGTTCGTTCCTTTCCTTACCGATACGCAGAACGCCTATTCGCGCGTTAAGGTATGCGCCCATGCCCGCGCCATCGAAAACGAGTGTTTTGTGGTCATAGCAGGCAGTGTGGGCAACCTTCCCCGTGTACACAACATGGACATACAGTATGCCCAGTCGGGTGTGTTCACCCCCTGCGACTTCGCTTTCCCTACCGACGGAAAGCGTGCCGAGGCAACTCCGAACACCGAAATGATTCTGGTGTCCGATGTGGATCTGGACTTGCTCAACGAACTGCATACCTATGGCAGCGTCCGCAACCTGAAAGATCGCAGAAACGACTTGTATGAAGTGAAAATGAAGAAGTAAAGCGAGAGACGCGGGCGGCTCATCTTAAAATTATCCGCTCAAAAATCTCTTTTCTCTAACTTTTTTGTAAATTTGCACCCTTAAAATAAGAAGGATAGCCTTTTATGTGTGAAAAGTATAAAGATTATCTTCAATCGTAAATAGTTAAATCATAAATAAAAAGATGGGTAAGAAGTTTGCCGAATATTCAAAGCTTGACCTTTCGGAAGTAAACAAGGAAGTGTTGAAGAAATGGGACGAAAACCAGATTTTCGCCAAGAGTATGACAGAACGTGAAGGTTGTCCTTCTTTCGTATTTTTCGAAGGACCTCCCTCGGCTAATGGTATGCCGGGTATTCACCATGTAATGGCTCGTTCCATTAAAGATATTTTCTGCCGCTATAAAACCATGAAAGGTTTTCAAGTGAAGCGTAAAGCCGGATGGGATACGCACGGACTTCCTGTGGAACTGGGTGTGGAAAAGGCACTGGGTATCACAAAAGAGGATATTGGTAAGACTATTTCTGTTGCCGAATATAATGCCGCCTGTCGTAAGGACGTCATGAAATTTACCAAAGAATGGGAAGACCTGACGCACAAGATGGGATATTGGGTGGATATGAAGAACCCTTATATTACCTACGATAATCGGTATATCGAGACCTTGTGGTGGCTCCTGAAACAACTCTATAAAAAAGGACTTCTTTATAAAGGATATACCATACAGCCTTATTCTCCGGCTGCAGGTACGGGATTGAGCTCACACGAACTGAACCAACCCGGCTGTTATCGGGATGTAAAAGATACAACGGTAGTAGGACAATTCAAAATGAAGAATCCGAAGCCTGAAATGGCAGAGTGGGGTACTCCTTATTTTATTGCGTGGACTACTACTCCGTGGACATTGCCCTCAAATACGGCGCTTTGCGTAGGTCCGAAGATTGACTATGTAGCCGTGCAGACTTACAATGGATATACAGGTGAGAAAATGACCGTAGTATTGGCAAAGCCATTGCTCTATACCCACTTCAATAAAAAAGCGGAAGAACTTGCATTAGAGGATTATAAGCCCGGTGATAAATTGATACCGTTTAAGGTGGTAGCCGAATATAAAGGTACGGATTTGGTAGGCATGGAATACGAACAACTCATTCCGTGGGTGAAACCTATCAACGTTACCGAAGATGGCAATTGGAGTGTCAGCGATAAAGGTTTCCGTGTAATCCCCGGCGATTATGTGACGACTGAAGACGGTACGGGTATCGTGCATATTGCCCCAACTTTTGGTGCCGACGATGCTAACGTGGCTCGTGCTGCTGGAATACCTTCTTTGTTTATGATTAACAAGAGAGGAGAGACCCGTCCCATGGTAGACCTTACCGGTAAATTCTATTTATTGGATGAGCTGGATGAGGCTTTTGTAAAGGCATGCGTCGATGTAGAAGCTTACCAAGCCTATCAAGGAAAGTGGGTGAAAAACGCTTATGATCCGCAATTTACGATAGACGGAAAGTACGATGAACAGGCTGCACAAGCTGCCGAGTCATTGGATATTGAAATCTGCATGATGATGAAGACCGGTAATCTGGCATTCAAAATAGAGAAGCATGTGCACAATTATCCGCACTGCTGGCGTACAGACAAACCGGTATTATATTACCCGTTGGATAGCTGGTTTATCCGCAGTACCGCTTGCAAGGAGCGCATGATGGAATTGAACAAGACCATCAACTGGAAACCGGAAAGTACCGGTACGGGACGTTTCGGCAAGTGGCTGGAAAATTTGAATGACTGGAACCTGAGCCGCTCTCGTTACTGGGGTACTCCGTTGCCCATCTGGCGTACGGAAGATGGCAGTGAAGAAAAGTGCATCGAATCTGTAGAAGAACTTTATAATGAAATTGAGAAGGCTGTAGCCGCCGGACTGATGAAATCTAATCCTTACAAGGACAATGGCTTCCAACCGGGTGAATATACCGAAAAAAACTATGATAAGATAGACCTTCACCGTCCTTACGTGGATGATATCGTTCTCGTTTCTAAAGACGGACAGCCGATGAAGCGTGAATCGGACTTGATTGACGTATGGTTTGACTCCGGCTCCATGCCCTATGCGCAAATTCACTATCCGTTCGAGAATAAGGAATTGCTGGATAGCCATCAGGTGTATCCTGCCGATTTCATAGCCGAAGGTGTAGACCAGACGCGTGGATGGTTCTTCACGTTGCATGCTATCGCTACGATGGTTTTCGATAGTGTATCCTACAAGGCTGTAATCTCTAACGGTTTGGTGCTCGACAAGAATGGCAACAAGATGTCCAAGCGCCTGGGCAATGCGGTAGACCCTTTCTCTACCATTGAGAAATATGGTTCCGACCCGTTGCGTTGGTATATGATAACCAATTCTTCACCGTGGGATAACTTGAAGTTCGACGTGGACGGCATAGAAGAGGTGCGCCGCAAGTTCTTCGGTACCTTATATAATACGTATTCTTTCTTCTCTCTTTATGCCAATGTGGATGGATTTGAATACAAAGAAGCTGATGTGCCGATGTCGGAACGTCCGGAAATAGACCGTTGGATACTTTCCGTGCTGAATACGTTAGTGAAAGAGGTGGATACTTGCTATAATGAATATGAGCCGACAAAAGCTGGACGTCTTATTTCTGACTTTGTAAACGATAACCTTTCCAACTGGTACGTTCGTCTGAACCGTAAACGTTTCTGGGGTGGTGAATTTACTCAGGACAAGTTGTCTGCCTATCAAACGCTCTATACCTGCTTGGAAACTGTTGCTAAATTGATGTCGCCCATCGCTCCGTTCTATGCGGACAAGCTGTATATGGACTTGATTGCAGCAACAGGTCGTGATAATGTAGTTTCGGTTCATCTTGCCACTTTCCCCGAATATAAGGAGGAAATGATTGACAAGGAACTGGAAGTCCGTATGCAGATGGCGCAAGACGTTACATCTATGGTGTTGGCATTGCGTCGTAAAGTAAACATCAAAGTTCGTCAACCCCTGCAATGTATCATGATACCGGTAGTGGACGAAGAACAGCGTGCTCACATCGAAGCTGTGAAAGCGCTTATCATGAACGAGGTGAACGTGAAGGAAATCAAGTTCGTAGATGGTGCTGCGGGTATATTAGTTAAGAAAGTAAAGTGCGATTTTAAGAAACTTGGCCCAAAATTCGGAAAGCAAATGAAAGCTGTGGCTACTGCTGTAGCGGAAATGTCACAGGAAGCTATTGCTGAATTGGAAAGAAAAGGTTCTTATACATTAAACCTGGATGGTATGGAAGCTGTTATAGAAACTTCCGATGTGGAAATATTCAGTGAGGATATTCCGGGATGGTTGGTTGCTAATGAGGGGAAATTGACCGTTGCTTTAGAAGTTACCGTTACTGAAGAGCTTCGTCGTGAAGGTATTGCACGTGAGATGGTAAACCGTATTCAGAATATCCGTAAGTCAAGCGGTTTCGAGATTACGGATAAAATAAAGATTACTTTATCGAAAAATCCGCAAACAGATGATGCGGTAAACGAATATAAAGATTATATTTGTAACCAAGTATTAGGGATCTCATTGACATTGGCAGATAACGTAGAAAATGGTGTGGAATTAGAATTCGACGATTTCAAGTTATATGTAAGTGTTGTAAAAGAATAACTACTAAAAACACATTGTTATGGCAGAAAAAACAAGATATTCGGATGCTGAATTGGAAGAATTCCGCGCCATTATTATGGAAAAGTTAGAGTTGGCTCAACGTGATTATGAATTATTGAAAGCTAGCCTGACAGGTGCAGACGGTAATGATACCGATGATACATCACCAACGTATAAAGTTTTGGAAGAAGGGGCCAATACCTTGTCTAAAGAAGAAACTACACGTTTGGCGCAACGTCAGCTTAAGTTTATTCAGGGGCTTCAGGCTGCATTGGTACGTATTGAGAATAAAACGTATGGTATTTGTCGTGAAACCGGTAAGTTGATTCCTGCTGAACGTTTGCGTGCAGTGCCTCATGCTACTCTAAGCATAGAAGCTAAAAACAACGGCAAGAAATAAGGATGAAGAAATTTTTTACGAAAGGGCGGATTGCTTTACTCGTTATATTTTCGGTGTTGATTGTCGACCAGGTAATTAAAGTGGTTGTCAAGACACAGATGTATTGGCATCAGAGTGAAAATGTTATCAAGTGGATTTATGAGAAATTCGGTATAGTGGATGCGGAACCTCCTACTTGGTTTTATATTTACTTCACCGAAAATAACGGTATGGCGCAACGTGGTATATCGTGTATAGTCTGCCAGCGATTCATCAATCTGAATTGCCAACTCACGCGTTGGAGTAAGGATAAGAGCACGAATCTTACGTGGAGCACCTTTCTGCTGAGATGTGGGGTCGGCAAGCAATTGTTCTATGATAGGTATGGCAAATGCCGCCGTTTTACCGGTTCCGGTTTGAGCCAGTCCTAATAGATCACGCCCAGT
>ENA-UEQJ01002491-UEQJ01002491.1-human-gut-metagenome-genome-assembly--contig:-NODE-2491-length-13039-cov-4.997454_pt1 | contig 13039 bp, 8 predicted proteins | sample MGYA00242937_ERZ507938 | MGnify/ENA primary metagenome ERZ507938 (study PRJEB26167, sample SAMN06115437) | human gut metagenome | host: Homo sapiens | place: China:Gansu | collected 2015-07-03 | study...
TTCCAGTTCTGATAACCGATAGGTCCGTTGATCTGGAACAGGGTAGGTGCTTCCTTGTTAGCGATCTCAGACATCAGTGTCTGCTCGTAGGTACCGCTTGCTGCGGTAACAACCTTTACAGGAACACCGGTCTCCTCGGTATATTCCTTAGCCAGCTTCTGCCATACTTCATCAACTTCAGGCTTGAAGTTCAGGTAGTATACAGAGCCTGCTGCCTCTGCGGTCTTCTCTGCCGCCTCGGTAGTTGCTGCTGCGTCCGTCTTGTTGTCGGTAGCAGGGGTGGTTGCTGTTGCATTGTCAGCATTTCCGCAACCGGTCAGCATGGAAGCTGCCATTACTGCACAAAGTAAAACACTTGCCAGTTTCTTCTTCATAATCTTACCTCTCCTTTTTTGTTTGAACGGGAACCCTTCATAATTCTTGCTATACTCCCGTCAGGTTGTCGGAAACGGTTTCGGTATTGTTCCCGGTAACGTTTCCGTTGCTGTAATTAGAAAATAGCACATTCACGAACCGGTTGCAAGTGCTTTTCTGTAAATCCCTGGAAGTTTGTATATTGTTCTCAAAATACTTCTTGCAGTTTTGTGCATTTTCACAATGACTTTATAATTCTTCTGCCGTTTATATTCTTTTTTCAAATAATTACCCCCTCGAGCGGACTGTCTCCTACTCGGTTTTTATACTTTGTACACCATCTCGCTTAAAAGCTCGATGATGTACATTCGCCAGGTACAGATTCTTGTGCAAGCACAAATCTGTACCTGGCTCATCGTATACACAAAAAGAGGTGCCGCCTCATCCTTCTGCAGCACCTCCCGGGTTCCTTTTTCTATTTTATTTTATTTTTACAGATACTTTTTCCAGCCTTCCGGCAGATATTTTGCCGTACTGCGGAGCATATCCCTTACCAGCTCTTCCACCTGTTCTCTGGAAGCTCTTCCTTTCACCTGCGGATCCTCCAGGAATGCTTCCACCACCAGATCAAAATCACACAGAATAGCTGCTTTCAGAATCCGCTCATGGTTTGCCACATGGGGATCCACCAGCTCCTTGATCTGCTCCGGAAGCTCTCCGGCATACAACGGGCGGATGGCATCTCTCTCGAATACCGCATTGGTCTCTACAACCGCACTTTCCGGCAGATTGGCAATCTGATGTCCGGTATTGGGAATATTGACATTGCTGATCTTGCGGGTCAGTCCGCAGAGTGCCTTGATCAGCTGGATACCTTCCTCCCCGGTAGGCTTCAACTCGATCTCTTCCTCACCGGCTGCCAGTCTCGCGCTCTTTGCCAGACGTTCCTGCAGATCCTTCTTTCTCCAGTCTACGGTAGTCAGACCGAATTTCCATCTCTTTACCGTCTCGGGATCTTTCAGGTAACTGTCACCCACACCGGGCATGAATTCCACCAGATGCCTGTCGCCTGCTGCTGCGATCAGACCATATTTGCGGAACAGATCAAATTTCACAATATGGGCACACTCGAAAGTAGAGTTCGCCCAGTTTTTATCTGCTTCTTTGTAGCCGTCTTCCTTATGCTCCTCGGTATATTTCCGGTAAATGGGGAACAGATCGATTCCTTTATAGGAAGCATAGTCGAACCAGGTGAAATGGTTGATACCCAGTACATTGACCTGAATATCCTCACGTTTCACATCCTTAAGCCCCATGGTCTCTTCCAGAATACCCTTTAACACTTTCTGGGTACCGAATACTTCATGGCAGCATCCAAAAGCTTTGATCTCCGGAAAAACGTAGTACAAAGTCTTCACGCACAGGGACATGGGGTTGGTGTAATTGATGACCCAGGCTTTCGGTGCATATGCCCTGATGGCCTGTGCGATTTCCACATACATGGGAATCGTACGCAGTGCTCTCATGGCACCGCCGGGGCCTGCGGTATCTCCTACAGACTGATAGATTCCCAGTCGTTCCGGCATATGTACATCCACAGCCATCTCATCAAAAGTTCCCGGCAGAATAGAGATCACGATGAAATCCGCACCGGTCAATGCGGACTGTAAGCTGTCAGAAACAGTATAGTTCCATTTGCCCACCACATCCTCTCTTGCAGAAAGTCTGTTGCCGATGATCTCATTGTGTTTTGCCGCCTCCGCATCAATATCATACAGGCGGATGGTTCCGGACAGTTCTTCATCCATGGCCAGATCCGTCATAAATGTCCATGCCCATCCTCTGGAACCACCGCCAATATAGGCGATCTGTAAATCTTTTACCTTTCCGTCTGCATACTCCATTTTTGTATCCTCCTTATGTGTTTCCGGTCCTTGGGATCCTCTGCTCCATCGGCCCGTACTGCCTTCTCTATATTGCACATTATAGCCTATGGCTGTATAATAATCTTGCTATTATTTGCGTATTTTTTTCCATTTTCGTACTATATTGACTTTTGTTTTTATACAAGCTCATAGATTTGTAATATAGCCTGCGCATACTGTTTTTCAGAATGCAGTCTAATATAGCACTAATATAGCATAGGAAAAAGGAGATCACTATTATGTTTGAAACAGGGGATTTTCAGACACCGGCTCCACCGGAATCAGGTGTTGCGGGCAATGCTGTTGCTTCGACGCCTCAGGATCACTGGCTCTATAATGAGCTTGTAGACGGATTCCACATCGACCGTGTTGTACGGGACTATAATTATTCCATGGATATCCGTCACATTCACGAAGAATACGAGATTTATTATCTTTTAGAGGGGGAACGGTATTATTTTATCAACCAGCAGACCTATCTGGTCACCCCGGGAACGCTGGTCTTCATTGACAAGGAGCAGATCCACCGCACCGGTATGGCTTCCGCCGGACCACATCACGACCGGATCGTTTTAGGAATCATGGAAGAGCCCTTTTCTACCTTTCTGGCATCTTTCGGAGGATTGCAGCTGCAGAGTTTTTTCACGGAGCAGGGCAGTATTCTGACACTGCCAGAAGAAATGCGCCCCTATATCCAGTCTCTGTTGCAGGACATTGCCTCTGAGCTGATCCACAAAAAGCCCGGCTATCTTCTGGCCGCCATGACGAAGCTGGCAGAATTTTTCATTGCCGTGCTGCGCCTGCAGCCCGAGGGTCCCGTTGTCTCATCCCCGGCCAGACATTCGAACCCGAAGTATCAAAAGGTCGATGAAGTGGCGCACTATATTGTAGAACATTGTACTGAGCGGATCTGTCTGGAGGATCTCGCTGGGCGGTTCTATATCAACAAATTTTACCTGAGCCGCATCTTCAAGGAGGTCACCAGTTTTACCATCAACGATTACCTGAATGTCAACCGCATCAAAAAAGCCCACCGGCTCCTTCTGGAAACGGATGACAGCATCACTTCCATTGCGGAACAGTTGGGCTATGAAAATATTACTTATTTTGAACGGGTGTTTAAAAAATACCGGAATATGACACCGTTAAAATACCGGAATTATTATCGGTCGGAGACAGAGTGACCTAATTTTCATCCTCCGCCCAATACTTCCGAAACATCTCGGTCACGGTATCATATCCTTCTTTGGGTCTGCGGTATTCATCCACGACGCCTTTATTGTTATGGCAACGGGCTCTGGTCGGGAACCACTCTTCCTCTGTCACACGACAGTCTGCAAACTGCCATACAAACAGACCGCTGATATCGGGATGTGACATATAGGTCTTAAGGTTCTCCCGGAGAATGTCACACTGTCTCTCTTCACTCCATTTGCAGTGGGACCGGTCACGGTAGCCATACAGTGCCGCGGCTCCCACTTCACTGACGATTACCGGCTTATTTTCTCCTCCTGCCTTACGAATCCATTCCAGTTCTTCCTCATTGCGCTCCCCTGGATCTACATCCTGATACCATCCGGAATACATATTGAAGGACACCACGTCCGGCAGGTCCAGACAAATATCCGTAAAATGTCTACAAGTCGCGCTTGTCGTAGGACGGCTCTGGTCCAGACTGCGGATCTGTTCATACTGCCTGCGATACATTTCCCGGCCTTCTTTGGTCTCACTGGCACATTCATTCAATATTCCCCAGATGAAAATAGACGGATGATTGTAATGGGTTGCTATCATCTCCCGGATGCAGTCTTCACATTGTTGCTCAAAGTGTGGATTCTGCATACGTTCCAATCCAAAGCCTCTCGCATGATTCTCTTCCCACACAAGCATTCCTCTCTCATCACACAGATCCAGAAACCGCTCATCATTGGGGTAATGGCAGGTCCGAACCGCATTGGCCCCCGCCGCCTCCATCAGATCCATATCCTGTACCATAAGCTGTAGCGGAATTGCACAGCCTACCGTGGCATAATCCTCATGACGGTTAAATCCTTTCACATAGAGCGGACGGCCATTCAGGAGGATATGTTTCCCTTCCACTGTAACGGTACGAAAACCTACACGATCGATCAGGTCATCTGTCACCTTCCCATTCGTCTTCAACAGTGTAGTCATATAATAGAGCTGAGGATTCCCATGAGACCAGGGAGTAATATCCGGAAGCTGCACCGTAGTATAGGTAAATCTATACTCACTGCCCGCCCCGATCTGCATCTTTTCCGTCTTCTGTATGCACTCTGCTGTCTGTCCGCCGGTTCCTGACGCAACATCATTTTCTTCACTCAGGTACTGCTCCATTTCACATGTGACACTCTTGTCAGAACAGTTTTCCAGAAGAATTTCCACCTCTGCGTGCCACTGTCCCTCCACATATTTAGGGGTAAAATGTACCTGCTTCAGATAGACATCGGATACGGTCTCCATTGCCACCGGTCGGGTAATTCCACCGTAGGTATAATAATCATTGGGAACATGTAGTGCCGAATGCTCTCCAAAAGTATTGTCCACCCGGACACAAATCTCATGCATTCCTGTCTTCACCTTCGGAAGAACCACGGAAAACGGAGTAAAGGCATTATAATGATGTGCAATCTTTTCTCCATCCCAAAAGACATCTCCTGTATGGCTGACACCCTTAAACTCCAATCTGACATTTCCGTCGTTTTTTACCATCACTTTGCGGCGATAGATTGCATGTCCGCGAAAATCAAGGAACTGCGGATGCTGTTCAAAACAACCGGGTACCGGCATATTATACTCTCCCGGCAGTGCCTGTCCTTCCGCATTCTCCATGGTAACGCTCCACATGCCATCCAGTTCCTGTACTTCTCTGACATAATGCGTATCAAATAACCGAATCATTACTTGGCGCTCCTCTCTCTAATCTCTACCTGATCCAGGGTCAGTCCCGACACATCCGAACATAACATGGCTTCCTGCGCCTGCAAGTGAATATTTTTCAAGTGCAGTTCCTGCAGCTTCTGCTCCGGCAATCCTTTGATCTGGATTCCCAGTCCCAGACTGCTTCCCTCCACATTTTCCATAGAAATCTCTGAAAATACCGGCGGTGTCTGTGTTTTGGGGATCACCGTGCTGGATTCGTAGAACATATTTACCTGAATTGCCTGATCCGTAATATTTTCCAGCCGGATATCCCGGATTTTTACGTTTCTCACATAACCGCCCCTGCCTCGCATAGATTTCAGGCGAATTCCCTGCATAGTGTTACTGATATGACAATTTGTCATGAGGATATTTTCTACACCTCCGGACATGGCACTGCCGATAACGACACCACCGTGACCACCTGTCATCATGCAGTTACGGATCGTAATATTCTGACAGGGCTTTCCTACTCTCCATCCGTCCTCATTAATCCCGGAATTGATTGCCACACAGTCGTCCCCCGTACAGAAATGACATTCCTCTATCAATACATCCTTACAGGAATCCGGATTCAGTCCATCCGTGTTCGGACCTTTCGTATCCACAGTAACGCCCCTCACTACCACATTTTCACAATAGACCGGATGAATCGTCCATTGTGGTCCATCTATAATGGTAAAATCAGACAGCAATACCTCTTTGCAGTCAATCAGCTGAATGAAGGAAGGCCGCAGTGCCGCCTCTCTGGTTCCATACACTCTCTGTTCCACCGGGATGCCTTCACTTGCCGCATGATACAAATCATCCGCTGCCTGTTGCTGCAACTGCTTCCACGGCCACCAGTTCTCTCCGTTTCCGTAGAGAATTCCTTCTCCTGTAATACTGATATCCTCCGCATCCTTTGCATAGATCAGAGGAGAATAATTATAGCATTCTGTTCCTTCCCATCGGGTAAACACTACCGGAAGGTAATCTTCCGGCCGATCACTGAACGTGATCCTGGCCCTTTTTTCCAAATGCAGGTGCACATGACTTGCCAGATGGATTGGGCCGCTGTTCCAGTCTCCCGCCTCTATCAGAACCGTTCCTCCGCCCTGCATGGCACAGGCATCCACGGCCTTCTGAATTGCATTCTGACCATATTCCGGATCTTTCACTGCCTTTATGATAGTTTTCGTATCATTCATACCTTTCTGTACTCCTTCATTACTCTGCTCCATCTTTCTGCGATCTGTTGCTGCCCCTGTACGCTGGGATGTACCAAATCTGCTGAGATAAAACAGGGATTATTCAATATCTGCAATCCATCGGTATAGATCAGACGTTCCGCTGCATATTTCCGTACAATACGGCGCATATCTTCCGCTCTCTCCTGATCTATATCATTGAAACCGAAGATCGAAGTTGCAAATATCGGTCTGGAATCTGCTGCAAGAATTTTTGTAAACCTGTCGATCCTTTTTTCAAATTCTTCTATAGTGATTCCTTTCCTTCTCTCTACCGCATTGACCCCCATCTCCACAGAAGCAAAACTCCAGTCCTTCCGGGAGACAATATATTCCGCCATTTCCGGTTCCATCAGTGCCCGGCCCGCAAAACCAAGATTCAGATAATCACATCCGAGAAGCTGCGAGATGCGGAACACATAGGAATCCGGTTGGATCAGTCCGAGACTTCCGTGGGTGATGGAGGATCCATAGGCAAGATAGGTCTCTTGGGGAAGCTGCTCCGGCTTCGGCAATTCCACCAAACCTCTAACCCCAACGTAATAACAGGGAACATAGGGCAATACGATTCTGACAACCTCCGGTGCAAACGGCAGATGCTGGTCTTTTGTAAGTTCACGCAAGGTGTTCATTTTTCGCGCTTCCGGATATTCTATATGGATTTTAGTCTCTGTCTCATAGATATTTTTGGAAGACTGATCCCATCCCCCCTGAAAAGAGCCAAAGAAAATATGTGCCGTGGCACTTTCCGGCACCATATCCGCCCGCAGAATAATATCCGCAGAGCCTTCCGGCATTGTAAAACGCAACTCCACTCCGGTGGCAAAAATATTTTCGCAGATTCCTTCGCTGATCCTGTCCCTTACCTCTCTGCGGATTCGTCGCAGTAGATACCCTTTTTCTGTCTTTTCCAATTCTTCCACGTTGTGAAACAATATGTTGTCGAATTCCATTGCTTTGTTTCCTTTCTTCACCGTACAGGAACAGCAGGCAGGCTTACCGAAAGCCTTCCTGCTGTCCGCATATTTTTAATTTACTGGTTCATCTCTTTGATAATCTGATCCATATTTAAAGCAGCCACCTGCTCCTTGTAGTTCTGAAGACCTTCCTCCACACTTACATTGCCGGTAACGATCTCTGCCACTGTGTTTTCACGGACCGTCTGCAAATCTGCTGCACAGACATTGTAGGTTGCGGATACCGGCTGGAAGTACTGTGCTTTTGCGCAGGCATCCGTTACTGCCAAAGAATCGGTATATGCCTTAACATAATCCATTTTCTTATCATCTACCTGTAACTCTGTGATTCTGGAAGAAGGCAGTACATATGCCTTGTTCAATGTCACAGTCGGATCAGACAGGCTGGGAAGCATCTTTACATGATCGCCATCCTGTTCCCAGTGAACGCCTTCTACACCGAACTCGAATAATACCTGGCCTTCGCCGCCGTCATGCATATAGTTGATGAAGTACTTAAATACCTGAGCGATCTCCTCGTCAGACAATCTTCCATTGATCACATGAACGGTAGGAGTGGAATACAGGTAATCTGCTCCGGCAATGGCAGGTATGCAGATCACATCCGCATCCGGTACATTTTTCTGCAGTTGTTCCGTAAGCTGCTGTCCCCAGTTGCCTGTCCAGTAGCAAAATGCTCCGGTATTGCCGGAATTCCATGCGTCACGGGCTGTTGCCGTAGTATTGGTGATAGTTTCCATATCCAGCAGGCCTTCCTTATAAGCATCCTGCATATTCTGAAGTGCATTCACCATATTGGCCTCCTGCATACCATCTACCCATTTACCGTCCACTTTGATAAATCCACAATATGCACCCTGATAGAAATCGGGAATATACTGTGCCGTTACCAGACCGGGAGCGGTATAAGGTACCTGACATTCCGGAATATTGTCACGGAACTGCTCCAATACGTTAATAAACTCTTCATAGGTAGTCGGCACTTCCAGTCCCAGTCGATCCAGCCAGTCTTTTCTCATATAAGTCCCACAGGCCTGCGGTACTTCCTTGGGCACACCATAAATTCTGCCGTTATAGGATACCTGCTCCCACAGACTCTCATCTACCTGATCATACAGTCCGGATTCATGTACCAGGTCCGTCAGATCCGCTATTGCTCCCTCCGCAATATATTTGCTGTAATAGGTGGAAGACAGATCAAATACATCAGGGACCGTATCTGCTGCGTAATCCATCTCAATCTTAGAGTTATATTCATTACCGGTCACATAAGTATGCTCCAGTTTGATTCCTGTCAGTTTTTCATATTCAGCATCCCATTCGGTCTGTCCATTTTCCGGTGCCATACCGTCATGGGAGCACCAGGAAATGGATTCCGGTTTCTGAATACTGTCATAGTCCAGTCCCTGTCCCTCTGTAGATACAGTACTCTGCACCTGCTCTCCTGTGGAAGCAGATGTGCTCTCCTGCACATCCTCTGTGTTTCCACAACCCGTCATTGCTGTAAGCATGGATAATCCAACCATAATTGCTGCTGCCTTTTGCCAACCTCTTCTTGTTTTATTGCCCATAGTAACCTCCTAAATGTTATTTTATCCTATCAGGCCACTGCCTGTAAGAATCAAATTTGACCTGTTTATTGTCTTTTTTTGTTCTACTGTCAGATCTCAATTATCCTTTAACCGCTCCCAGGGTAATTCCCTTGGTGAAGTATTTCTGGATAAAAGGGTAGATCAGCATAAACGGTATGATCACGATAAAAATAGTTGCTGATTTCAGCATGTTGGTTCCGAGACTGACACTGCTGCTGGCTACCGATAAGGCATCCTCCAGGATCAGTGCCCGGATCTTAACCTGGAAGTTCTGCATGTTCAGATCCGTAATGTAGAGAATAAAATGCATGTAATCATTCCACATAGCCACACCGATGAAAAGTCCAACGCTGGCCAATGCCGGTTTGGACAGTGGCAGCGCTATCCGGTAAAAACATCCGAACTGACTACATCCATCGATCGTCGCCGCCTCAAAAAGCGCTTTCGGCAATCCATCAAAAAAGCTTCGCATCAGGATCGTGTTATAAGCCGTTACACATACCGGCAAAATAACTGCCAGTAAATGATTCATCAGTCCCAGATTCTTATAAGTCAGATAAGTAGCGATCATACCACCGTTGAACATCATGGTGATCAACACTACCTTGCTGAAAAAAGCCTGTCCCGGCATATCCTTCTGCATCAGTGCATAAGCTCCCAGTGTCGTGATAGCCAGTCCGATGACGGTTCCTGCAATGGTAGTAAATACCGACACCAGAAATGGACGATACAGAGAGGAATTGCTTAGGATCACCCTGTAGGCATCCAACGACCACTCCTTCGGCCACATTCTTGCTCCTACACTGGTCGGATCAATAGAATCGACAAATATTTTCCAGAGCGGTACTACCATGGCGATCATCAACAGTATCAGAAATGTATAATCACAGATCAAAAAGATTGCTCTTGCCCTGTGTCCCTTTTTAAATGAAAATTTTTCCTGCATCAGACTGCCTCCTCTCCTGTTACTTTCTTGCTCAGCCAGTTCCCCGCCAGTACAAAGATTATGGAGACTACCGATTTAAACAGACCTGCTGCGGTAGATATTCCATATTGGGAGCTACTGATACCCATTCGATACACATAGGTCTCCAATACATCCGATACATTCACCACCATGGAATTCTGCAATACCCACACCGGGTCAAACAAATTCAGGATTTTGGCCAGATTCAGGATGAATACCACAAAGATCGTGCCGGAAATTGCCGGTAATGTAATATGCAGGACCCGCTGGATCCGATTGGCTCCGTCCATGATCGCCGCTTCATGCTGTTCCATATCTACTCCTGCCAGCGCAGACACATAAATGATGGCTCCCCAACCGATTTCTTTCCAGAAGGAGATGATATAGAGCCAGGGTCTCCACCAGTGCTTATCCGCCAGAAAATAAACAGCATTCCCTCCGAATGCTTCAATGACACTGTTCAGCATTCCGGACTTGGGTGATAAGAACATGGTAAAAATGGATGCTACCACGACCCAGGACATGAAGTGTGGAATATATACGATCGTCTGCGTGATCTTTTTAAACCATACTGTCCGGATCTCATCTAACAGCAACGCAAGTCCGATACTTCCGATCGTTACAACGATCAGACGGATCGTACTGATCTGTAGCGTATTCTTAAATGCCTGCCAGAATCCCACGGATGCAAACAGCGTTTTAAAATTAGCAAATCCAATAAAGGAAAATCCTCTACGGAACGGACTATAATCTGTAAATGCATACAGGATACCGACCATCGGCAGATAAGAAAACACCAGCAGGCTTGCCAGTAACGGCAACAGCATCAGATAATGAGGAATGTGTTTTCGAACCCTTTTCCCCAAGGGCCTTTGTGATTGTTGTTTCATGTAACCGAACCCTCCTTTGTTCTTCCTGCCCCTATTCTAACCGCACTTTTTCCGGCAAAAAAGATACACTTTTCGAGATTCCCGAAAAGTGTACCCTGCTGTTTTTCATATGAAATTGTGTATCCTGAAGTCATTTACAACGCCTTTGCTATTCCGTCCGATACTCACTGGGACTGACACCCAGGACACGTTTGAAGGCTCTGCGGAAGGATTGCACACTATTGTATCCGGTGCGCTCTGCAATATCTGCCACCAATCCCCCTTCTTTCAATAGTCTGCATGCCTCCTTCATGCGAAGGTCTTCCAGATAATCTGCGAAATTCACATTCATTTCTTCTTTGAACAGTGCTGACAAATAACCTTCGGACAGTCCGAACTGTTCACTGACCATAGCCAGCCCCATACCTGTATTCTTAAAATTATCCTCCATATATTGCAGAATGGATTTGATCTTGTTGTTACGCTTCAGACTCTTCTGTCCCACAGCAATGCCGCAGATGCGATAGCATACCTGCTTCAATTCCTCAAAATAATGTTCTTCATTCTGCGCATCTGCACGATTCTCGATCAAGATTCCATTCAACCGGATCAGCGATTCCTCCGTCTCATCCAGATGCCCGCATTGCGCAGCAAGAATATCCGAAATTCTGCGGCTTAGCTTCAGGAATTGCCCTCTGTCCAGCTTCCTGCGAAGAAGATTTTCCTCACGGAGCATATCCAATGTCTGTCCCACCTGTTCAAAATCACCGCTGCGCAGTCCCTGTGCCAGATGCTCCTCCATAGAATATGGCAGATAGAAGGATTTATCCTGTCCTTTTGCCTCTCCATATAGCAACACGGGTTCCCGACGCCCGGCTTCCAGCAAAGCGTCCTGTGCCTCCTGCGCATTTCTCCAGAAATTCATCAGATCCCGACAGATCGTACTGATTCCCCAACAGGAATCCACATGATGCGCTTCCTTCAGCCATTCTGCAGTATTGCTGATCCGCTGCCGGATATCGTTATCCTCCACGCCATCCGCTTCCATGATATACTGAAACACCAGCGTATTTCTCTTATACGACCACAGAGAGCCTATATTCTGTGTCTGTAAATAATGCCCCAGCAGCAGTTGCAGTGCTCTGGCTTCTTCTACAGTCTGTCCATCAATATGATCCGCATCGATCTGGGGAAAAAGTCTTACCGCGATCGCATAATATTCCTTTCCCGTCAGTGGAATCTCTGCACGCTTCGCCATATATTCCAGTTCAGGTCTCGATACAAAATCTCCCTTCAGAAGATTATGGAAAAAGCTCTGTTGCAAAGCACCCTTGTCTGCCTTCTGCTGTTCTATGATCTGCTCAATCGTGGCATCCAGATACTTCAGATCCGTATTTACATTTTTCGGTTCTGTGTCATTCTGAATATCATTGATCTTCTTTGCAATATTATTGATCGGTTTTCCAGTTTTCACTGCGCAATAGACCGCAAAACCAATACCACACAGCAAAGCGAGACCCAATGGAATAAAAAGAAACATTTTTAATCTTTCAATTTGTGCAAACGCTTCATTCTCCGGTAAAACAAGAATATAATTTCCCCGAATGCTGTCCGATCGTTTCTGCAGAACCAGTTTTTCTCCCATGCGGGCCATCTGTTCTTTTGTTGTGCTATCAAAACTTTGCACGATATCTGACGGAATTCCCATACCGAAGCCATCCACTTCCAGTATTACTATTTCATCCTGTACCAGAAAAATGCTGTAGGTACTGTAATTTTGCAAAAACTGCATCTTTTCCAGCAGAAAGCTCTTATCTATATGAAAAAATATTGTGGCAATTCTTTCACCTTTCCCCGATAGATCTATACAGGGGAAATAATAGAACAGTTCACCACTACCCGTTACATAGAAGCCGGGAGTTGTCCGGTTTCCTCCACAGACATCCATCCACGTCTCCGGGGCTACACCCCATCTCGTCAGATAGCTGTCAAAAACCGTGCTGCGATAAACACCACCCTGGAAGAAAAATTTGTCAATGCTGTTAATATAAATAAAACTTTCCTGATATACTTCACTGTCCAGATATTTCAATGCTTCTTCGAAGTCCTTCATTACCGCTTTTGCCTGATAATAGTAATCCAGACTGTCCGCATTCGTATATTTTCCCAATTCTTTTAATTCC
>ENA-UEQJ01002492-UEQJ01002492.1-human-gut-metagenome-genome-assembly--contig:-NODE-2492-length-13034-cov-5.642587_pt1 | contig 13034 bp, 11 predicted proteins | sample MGYA00242937_ERZ507938 | MGnify/ENA primary metagenome ERZ507938 (study PRJEB26167, sample SAMN06115437) | human gut metagenome | host: Homo sapiens | place: China:Gansu | collected 2015-07-03...
CCTTCATATGGGTATGGTGGACATGGTTGTAAGCTGTGTGCATAAAGACGGAAAGGCGGATGATGAGTCGCTACGTGATATAGAAGAGCGTGATAATCTAAAGGCTATCCTGCATGAACATCCGAAAATTGACACTTTGATTTACACAAATAAAAGTGCCAATATTCTGAAGTGGGTCAACAAATCATCAGACAAACACTATCATGAGGGATGGGATAAAACAAAAACCTATGCTTCAATTGTCATCGACAAAAAAACATATAAAGTCATTCGGCTCTATTCCCCATCTCCCTATGCGTTGAGGAGCGTCTCAAGGGAAGTTCGCAGAGAACAATATGATATGGTTTTCAAACTGGAGTAATATGGCTTTCTGTTTTTCCACTCTCCTCCCTGTGCTTTATCCAACCGACGCAGAGACGCTGTTCACGGCGCTGGCGGCGCACGATGTCCCCTATGCGCTGCTGGATGGCACACGGGATGTTTGGGTGCGGGACTTCATGCCGGTGCGGACAGACTCCGGAAAGCAGGTATCCTTCCGCTATGAGCCGTCCTATCTGAAAAACGATCCTGATCTGAGGACCGATTTTCGTAAGGATCTTGCTCCGCAGCTTGGCCTGCCGGTTATATACAGCAATATCAACCTCGACGGCGGGAACGTGGTGTTCTCACCATCTGGGGCGCGCGTCCTGATCAGCGACCGCGTCTTTTCCGAAAACCCGGAGTATCCGCCTGCCGCGCTGGTGCATGAGCTGTCGGAGCTGCTGGAGGCGGAGGTGATCGTCCTCCCGTCGCTGAAAAGCGACATGACCGGCCACGCCGACGGCATGACGCGATTTCTCGACGACCGCACCGTGCTGTGCAATCGGCCGCTGTCATCCTGCGGCTTTGAGCAGCAGGTGAAGCGAGCGGTGCAGGACTGCGGCCTGGACGCGGTGGATTTTCCCTTTGTCCCGACCGGTGGGATCAGCGCCGTTGGCTGCTACCTGAACTATTTGGAGACGGAACGGGTGGTTTTCCTGCCGGTGTTTGGCATCGAGCAGGATGCCGAGGCCGAGATTTCCGCGCGGCAGATTTTCAGCAAAGAGATCGTGCCCGTCAACATCCGGGAGATCGCTCGACAGGGCGGCTGTCTGAACTGCATCAGTTGGGAGGGTCCTCATGCATAATGAACAGAATTTGAAGAACACGCCGGAGTACCGCTCCGGTATGTTCCGCATCGTCACCTGCCCCGTCTGCGGCCATCCCACGCTGGATATGTACTGGATCTGTGAGCATTGCGGCTGGGAGTATGACATCGAGCTGCAGACGGAGGATGAGGAGTCTCCCTGCAACGGTATGTCCCTGCGGGCATACCGCGAACTATACAAAACTGGAGGTATATCTATGAACGTGACCATCTGTTCCCGCAAAGCCGCCGAGGAACTGCTGCGTACCGACACGCCCTCCCGCACGGCGGTGATCTCCTTCTGCGACCCGCCCTCCGTCGGCAAGCCTGCCCCGATGCCCCCGCTGGACTACGCCGGCAAAGCGGCGCGGGTGTTCACCGTGGTCGTTCACGATCTGGATCTGACAGCTCTGCCGGATGTGGGGCTGGACTACGACACCTACATGCCGGAGGCGGACGCACTGGCGGCGTTTATCTGTCAGGCAAGGGCGGACGGGCTGGATATCCTTTGCCAGTGCGAGTACGGGCAGAGCCGCAGCGCCGCCTGCGCCGCCGCGATTTTGGAGTATTTCAACGGCACCGGCATCTCCGTCTTTGCCGACTATCGCTATTACCCCAACCAAGTGGTGTATCACAAGATCATGGACGCACTGACCCGGTACAGGCAGGAGGCGCAGCCATCCGCTTGACTTTCCCGTCAAAGCGCTTTACCATATAAGCACAACCGAAGATCAACCCCGCGCAGTAGTGTACAGCTTAAAGTTTCGTACTTTGAGGAGGGTGGCGAGTCGCCGCTCTGTTTGCCAAGAGGACGCACGCTTCGCAAGCGAAGCGACCGCCTGATACCGCTCCATCGAATCGCGAATCACGCCGTGATTAGGAATTCGACTCCGCTTATATCAGGTCACTTTGTACTGCACGGGGCTGATTCTATGTTAGGGGGATCTCTATGAAAATCGAGAAAGATGCGGTCACCTTCGAAATGCCGGACGCAGACTTCGTGGCCAAATTCGGTATGCAGGCCGCGGCGGATATGGTACTGGATTTTCACTGCTTTCACCCGCAGCTGCCGTTCCTGTACGACGCCCGGCAGCTGGCGGCGTTTCTCTCTACCAGCAGGCAGAAGCTCCTTTACTATGCGCGGCACACGGCGGCAGCATATCACCCCGTCACCATCCCCAAGCGTAACGGCGATGTGCGCATACTGTCCGTGCCGGACGACACGCTGCGTCGCTGGCAGCGGAAGATCTGCCGGGATCTCCTCGCCTATCTGCCTGTCGCACCGCAGGCCACCGCCTATCGGAAGGGCGGCACTCTCAGCGGCAACGCCGCGCCCCATGTGGGCAAGCGGTATCTCCTGAAGCTGGATATCTCCGACTTTTTCGGCAGCATTTGCTTTGAGCAGGTCCACTCCACCGCCTTTCACACCCGGTACTTCTCCCGGCAGGTGGGTTTTCTGCTGACCTCTCTTTGCTGCAAAGACGGTGTCTTGCCGCAGGGCGCGCCCACCTCTCCCGCGCTTTCCAATCTGGTCATGCGGAATTTTGATACGAACATGGCACGCTGGTGCCAGCGGCGCGCCATCGTATACACGCGGTACTGTGATGACCTGACCTTTTCCGCCGATCGTCCGCTGTTCGCCGTCTATTCGAAGGCGAAAAATATGCTGGCGGAGATGGGCTTTGACCTGAATGAGGCCAAGACCCATTTTATCACCAACGCCGGATGGCAGAGCGTGACCGGTCTGACCGTCAATGAGAAGGTATCCGTGCCGGCCGGCTATAAGCGATCACTTCGACAAGAGGTCTATTACGCCCTGCGCTTTGGTCTGGCGGACAGTATCCTGCGGGGCGGCCACGCAGCGCTTCGCACAGACGGCGTTCCTGATACGGAGCGCTACCGGCAGCAGCTATTGGGACGAGTCCAGTATGTGCTGCAGATCGAGCCGGAAAACCGCTGGTTCCGCGAGGCAAAACAAAAGCTGCTGTCCTGCGATGACCTCCCGAAGGTCTGACGCCTATTCTTTAATTACAGCGTGGTCATTTCTGCGCCGTTGCAATCGGCTCACCTACATCCTGCGGTTGGTTACGAACGCCAAACAACGTGTAAATTATAGGTTGATTTTTACCTATATACGGGTATAATAAGCATAGGAGGTGTTCACGATGACCATTGATACAAAGACAATCGTTTCGGTCACCGAAGCGAATCAGAACTTCTCGCGTGTTACGCGCATTGCCGAGAAGAACGGGCAGGCCGTGATTTTCAAGAACAACAAACCCAAATATATGCTGGTGGATCTGGATGTGTCCCCTATGATCGATATGACCGATGATGAGAAGATCGACGTTGTGGCGGCGCGCATCCTGAAAAAGTATAAGCCCGCATTTATGGAGCTTGCAAAATGATCAAGTTTTCGAAAGATAAGGTGTTGCTGCTCCACAGGCTCATCGCCGAAGAAACAGGCGGCAGTATCGGTGTCCGGGATGAAGCCCTGTTGGATTCCGCATTGGAGAACGCCTTTGCCGGCTTCGGCGAGCAGGAGTTCTATCCCACCAAGGAGGAAAAGGGCGCACGGCTCGGCTATACGCTCATCTCCAACCACGCTTTTGTGGACGGCAACAAGCGCATCGGCATGTACGTTATGCTGACATTTCTGGAAGTGAACGGGATACACATGGAGTGTACCAACGAGGAGGTTGTGGAGGCCGGATTATCCGTCGCCTCCGGCACAATGGACTATGACGCGCTTCTCCAATGGGTGCGCGACCACAGGAGCTGACAGTTTTGAAGGAAGTCGATAGGCGGCACGCCTATTCTTTGGTTACAGCGTAGTCATTTCTGCGCCGTTGCAGGGCTTGACCCAAACCGTGACCCAAACGCGAAAAAGAGCAGGCGGATACAGGCGGACACAATGGATGCCCCACCGAGCCGAAAGTATGCAAAAGCGCCGGAAAGCGTTGTGCTGCAACGCTTTCCGGCGCTCATCGTATCTTCACACGCAGGAGGTCACTGGTTCGAGTCCAGCAGTCTCCACCAAAAAGCTCCTGATTTCTTACGAAATCAGGAGCTTTTCAGCATGTCAAGGAACCCCTGCTTTCATGCGGCGAAAGCAGGGGTTCCTTGACATGCTGAATCAAAACCTCCGGCTAAGCCGGAGGTTTTGATTTACTGCTTCTTTTCCCGCAGGGCCAGGGCGCGTTTGGCCACCACCGGGTCGGAGTCGTAATGGACATATCCCCCCCGGACCCGCTGGATGGCGTCGTTGCCCTTTCCGGCCAGGACGATGACGGCGCCTGCCGGGGCCTCCAGAATGGCCTGCTCCACGGCCCGGGTGCGGTCCAGCTGAATGGTGACCCGGGCGGGGCCGCCCTGGGCGGCGGCGTGGGCCAAGCGGCTGGCAATGTCGCCGGGGTCGTCAAAATCCGGATTGTCCGTGGTGAAGAAAATGCGGTCGGCATATTTACCGCACATCTCGCCCATGCCCTGGATCCGCTGGGGCGAGCGGCCCCCGGCGATGCCGGTGACCACGGTGATGGGCGCGCCGGGATAATCCCGCTTCAGGTCCGTCAGCAGGGCCTGGGAGCTGGCCCGGTTGTGCATACAGTCCACCAGCACATGGACGCCGCCGCCCTCGTACCGGTTCATGCGGCCCGGAACCACCAGACTGTCCAGGGCTGCGGCCATCCGGTCATGACCGGCCCCCAGCAGGCGGCCCACGCCGATGGCAGCCAGGGCGTTTTCGATATTGAAATCCCCGTCCATGGCCAGATGGTAGTGGTACAGCGTCTGGCTTCCCCGCTCCTGAACAGCGAACCGAAAGCCGTGCTCCAGTTTCTCCACCTGGCGGACGGTCAGGTCGCAGTCGTCCCGGTCCATGCCCACCAGCAGCGTCTCCCGGCAGCAGCGGCGGGCAGTGTCGTACACCCGGTCAAACTGCGCCGTCTCCCGGCAGATCACCGCCCGGCTGCTGTTTTCCAGCAGATGCAGCTTGCACTGGAGATATTCCTCCATAGAGGAATGCTCCTTGGGGGAGATGTGGTCCTCGCTGAAATTCAGGAACACGCCGATATCGAAATGCTCGCCATAGACCCGCTCCACCTGGTACGCCTGACTGGATACCTCGGCGGTCATATACGGCAGGCCATGGTCCCGGGCCTGGGCAAACAGCCATTGCAAATCCAGAGACTCCGGCGTGGTCAGGTGTATGTCCACATCCGGACCGCCGCAATACCGCCCGGCGGAGGAGCTGAGGCCCGTGGGACGGCCTGCCAGGGCGTTGGTAATGGCCTGGATCATATAGGAGGTGGTGGTCTTGCCCTTGGTGCCGGTGACGCCGATAAGGGTCAGGCTGTCAGAGGGCTCGTCGTAGAACCAGCGGGCCGCCAGGCTCTGCGCCTTGCGCACATCCGACACCCGGACGCAGGGGATATCCACCCCGGGAAAGTCTGTCTCCGCCAGGGCGCACACAGCCCCCCGGCTCCGGGCCATTTCCAGGTATTCCGGCTTGAAGCCATAGCCCTTGCAGATAAACAGGTCGCCGGGCCGGGCCTGACGGGAATCGTTGCAGATGCCGGTGACGGCGGCGTCCCGGTCTGCCGGGGCCGCCAGCAGCCCATGCTGCCGCAGCAGCACCTCCAGGGCGCGGATTTGTTTCATAGGTGTTCCTTCTTTCAGGGGGTTCATTTCATATTTAGTTTCCAATCGGATATACCGCAAAAGGGATTGGCGGCGGTGGGGGTAATGGGCTGCAGCGCCGCGCCGGCCGGCAGCAGGACGGAATAGCTCTTGAAGCACACGGGGACGATGGGGGCCTGGTCCGCCAGTTTTTTGCACAGGGCCGTCATGGCGGCGGCACGCCCGGCAGGCTCCGCCGCGCACAGGCCCGCCAGCAGCTGGTCCGTCTCCGGGTCGGCATAGCCGCCGAAGTTCAGGGACGCATAGCTTTGCAGCAGGGGGCGCAGATCCCAGTCGGCGGTGAGCTTCACCTCACAGAAGCACAAGTCAAAATCGCCGTTTTGCAGGGCCTGGAGATACTCCTCGTTGGGCAGAGCCTGCACCGTCACCTGCAGGTCATACTGGGACAGACCCGCTGTAATCTTCTGTGCGGTGGACACCTTGAAGCTGTTCTCCTGGTTCACCAGCAGGGTCAGGCTCCGGGTCTTGCCGGTGTGCAGGCCCGCCGCCTCCAGGGCGGAGGCATAGCCGTCCGGGGAATAGGCCGTCTCCAGCTCCTTGGGATACAGGTCGCTGGCCGGGGACAGAGGGAAGTGGGCCGCCATGCCGTGGCCCAGCAGAAACGCGCTGACGCAGCCCGCCCGATCCACCCCCAGGGTCACGGCCCGGCGGACAGCCGGATTGTCAAAGGGGGCGCGGCGGGTATTTAGGCACAGGTACTGCATGATGGATGTGGCGGCGTCGGTATAATCACCGCTGCCGTAGACATTGGAGGTATCGGCTCCGGTCAGGTCGCAGAACAGCAGCTGGATCTCCCGGGCGTAGAAGGCGTAGGACACGGAGTCCGTGTCCTTGCAGGCGGTAAGCTCAATGCGGTCCAGGGGCAGCGGCTTCCCCTGCCACCAGGAGGCGTTTTTCGCCAGGTGGGCGCCGCCCTCACCGCTGTAGGCATAGGGGCCGGTGCCGATGGGGAAGGTACTGCTCTCGGTGCCGGACTTCACGATGGGGATATCCAGCCGGGACACAAAGCTGCGGTTATCCGTCGTCAGACTGATGCGGACGGCTCCGCCGCTGACCCAGATGTCGGACACCTCCGCCAGCCGCCCGCTGTAACGGGCGGAGGTCTGGGCCCGGCGCAGGGCGTTCACCACGTCCCGTGCGGTGACGCTGGTGCCGTCGCTGAAGGAGGCGGCCCGCAGGGTGATGGTATAGGTATAGCGGGAGGCGTCGTAGGTATACGATTCCGCCAGGGCGGGCTGGGCCTCAAATTGCCCGTCCAGGGCAAACAGCCCCTCGTACAGCAGAGTCCCCAGGGTCAGCTGGGCCCCGTCGGGGCAGGTGATGGGGTCCGCCGTCTCCCCCTTCAGATACGGCAAGGCGAAGGATGTGAGCTTCACGTCCTTGTCCTTATCCTTGTTCTCCACGTTGTAATAATCCGTCAGGGTGCCGAAAATGTCGTCGGTGTTGTCCGACCAGTCGCACCCGGTCAGCACCGTCAGGCACAGGGCCAGCAGCGCCGCGAATATGCGCTTTTTCATGGAATACCTCGTTTTCACAGGCAGATCATGGCGATCTGAGCCCCCCGGGCCTGGCCCATCCGCCGGTGGGACCAATACAGGTCCGGGCGGCAGGCGGTGCAGTCGGGGCACACGTCGATCTGCGTGACCCCGGCCTTTTCCAGCCAGCGGGCGTTAACGCCCTTCAGGTCCACATGCCACTTCTGCCCCCGGCGGGTGATATACGGCTCCGCCGCCCGGCCCAGAGCGTCCCGCAGGGCCCGGGGCACGTCGGCATCCGTCTCGAAGCAGCAGGGGCCGATGGCCGCGCCAATAGCGGCCCGCAGGTCCCGTGGGTCGGTGCCGAAGGTCTCCTGCATCCGGCGGACGGTCTTATATACGATGCCGGCAGCGGCGCCCCGCCAGCCGGCGTGGGCCGCGCCCACGGCCCGGCGCACCGGGTCGTACAGCAGGATGATACCGCAGTCGGCGGAGAACACCACCAGGGGAATATCCGGCGTGTCCGTGATCATGGCGTCCACGCTGGTATAGTCCCGCTCCCGGAACAGACCCTTGCCGCAGTCCTCCGCCGTCACATGGCGGACGTTGTCCTCATGGACCTGCTTGCTCAGCACCGCCCGGTGCTCGTCCGTACCCAGCACGGCACAGAGGCGGCGGTAATTCTCCCGGACCCGGTCCATATCGTCGCCCCGGCCTACCCCCAGGTTCAGAGAATCCCAGGGTGCCGGACTGACGCCGCCTGTCCGGGTGGAAAAGCCGTGGCGCACGCCGGACAGGACGGTGCTGGTCTTGATAAGCAGGCCGTTTTCCTCATGGGCCAGAAAGGACATGGGCAAACCCTCCGTTACGCGTTTCTGCCGCAGCAGTTCTTATACTTCTTGCCGCTGCCGCAGGGGCAGGGCTCGTTGCGGCCGATTTTCTTGACCTTGCGGGGCTGCTTTTTCACGGTGCCGTCGCCGCCGACACTCTCGGAGGTGGCGTTGGCCACCCGCTGGCGCTTGACCTCCTCGTTTTTCTGCAAACGCACGGAGTACAGCCGCCGGACGGTCTCGTCCTGGATGGCGGCGATCATCTCCTCGAACATCTCCAGCGACTCCTTCTTGTAGGCGATGATGGGGTCGGTCTGGGCATAGGCCCGCAGGCGGATGCCCTGGCGCAGGTCGCTCATGGCGTCGATATGCTCCATCCAGTATTCATCCACCACCCGCAGCAGCACCACGCGCTCCACCTCGCGCATGACGGGGGGAGTAAATTCGTCCTCCTTCTGCTGATAGTAGCCGGCGGCGGCCTGGGTGAAGGCGTCGGTAACGGCCTGGGCGTCCATGGCGTCCAGCTGCTCCTGGGAGAAGCGCACGGCGTACTTGGGGAAGTACACGCCCTCCACCTGCCGCAGAAGCTCCTGGCAGGAGGTCATGTCCAGGTGATGGACGCCGGAGAAGGCATTCTGCACCAGGTGGGTGATGGAGGTGTTCATCATGTTCATGATGACGTCCTTCACGTCCATACCCTCCAGCACCTGGCGGCGCTGGCCATAGATGATCTCGCGCTGCTTGTTCATGACATCGTCATACTCCAGCACGGACTTACGGGCCTGGAAGTTCCGGGACTCCACGGTGGTCTGGGCCTGCTGGATGGAGCGGGTGAGCATCTTGCTCTCGATGGGCATATCCTCGTCGATCTTCATGCGCTCCATGGCGGCCTGGACCCGTTCGCCGCCGAACAGACGCATCAGGTCATCCTCCAGGGAGATGTAGAACCGGGTCTCGCCGGGGTCGCCCTGGCGGCCGGCACGGCCGCGCAGCTGGTTATCGATCCGGCGGGAATCATGGCGCTCGGTGCCGATGATGAACAGGCCGCCGGCCTGGCGCACCCGGTCCGCCTCGCCGGAGATCTCCTCCTTGTGCTGGCGGAGCTTGTCGGCGAACATCTGCCGGGCCTCCAGAATTTCACTGTTGTCGGTCTCGGCATAGCCGGTGGCGTCGGCGATGACCTCGTCGGTGTAACCGGCCTTACGCAGGTCGTTGGTGGCCATGTACTCGGCGTTGCCGCCCAGCATGATATCGGTACCACGGCCGGCCATGTTGGTGGCCACGGTAACGGCCCCGAACTGGCCCGCCTGGGCCACGATCTCGGCCTCCTTCTCGTGGTTCTTGGCGTTGAGCAGATTGTGGCGGATGCCCTCCTTGGTCAGCATCCGGCTCAGCAGCTCGTTCTTCTCGATGGACACGGTGCCCACCAGGACGGGCTGGCCCTTTTCGTGGCACTCCTTTACCTGGCGGATCACGGCCCGGTACTTCCCCTGCTCGGTTTTGTACACGGCGTCCTCATTGTCGATACGGACCACCGGGCGGTTGGTGGGAATTTCCACAATGTCCAGCTTATAGATGGTGCCGAACTCCTCCTCCTCGGTCATGGCCGTACCGGTCATACCGGAGAGCTTGCTGTACAGGCGGAAGTAGTTCTGGAACGTGATGGTAGCCAGGGTCTTGCTCTCCCGCTGGACGGAGACGTGCTCCTTGGCCTCGATGGCCTGGTGCAGGCCCTCGGAGTACCGGCGGCCGAACATCAGACGGCCGGTGAACTCGTCCACAATGATGATCTCGCCGTCCTTCACCACATAGTCCACGTCCCGCTTCATGGTGCCGTGGGCCTTGATGGCCTGGTTGATGTGGTGAGCGATGGTGCTGTTTTCGGGGTCGGACAGGTTCTCCAGGTGGAAGAACTCCTCGGCCTTGGCAATGCCCCGGGCCGTCAGGGTGGCGGTGCGGGCCTTTTCGTCCACAATGTAGTCCGCGTCCAGGCTCTCGTCCTCTGCGGCCTTGTCATCGGTTTCCGCCACCACATATTTTTTCAGCCGGCAGGAGAATGCCTCCGCCATGTCGTACAGCTGGGTGGATTTTTCCCCCATGCCGGAAATGATCAGGGGCGTCCGGGCTTCGTCGATGAGGATGGAGTCCACCTCGTCCACGATGGCGAAGCTGTGGCCCCGCTGGACCTGCTCGTTCTTATAGATGGCCATGTTGTCCCGCAGGTAATCAAAGCCCATCTCATTGTTGGTGCCGTAGGTGATGTCGGCGGCGTAGGCAGCCTGGCGCTCCTCCTTGGTCAGGTCGTGGATAATGAGGCCCACGGTCAGGCCCATGAAGCGGTGGACCTTGCCCATCCACTCGCTGTCGCGCTTGGCCAGATAGTCGTTGACGGTAACGATATGAACGCCATTGCCGGAGAGGGCGTTGAGGTAGGCAGGCAGAGTGGCCACCAGGGTCTTGCCTTCACCGGTTTTCATCTCGGCGATGCGTCCCTGATGCAGGACAATGCCGCCGATGAGCTGCACCCGGTAGGGCCGCAGGCCCAACACCCGGTCCGCCGCCTCCCGGACGGCGGCAAAGGCCTCCGGCAGGATATCGTCCAGGGTCTCCCCCTGCTGCAGGCGCTGCTTGAACTCCGGGGTCTTGGCCTGAAGCTGCTCGTCGGTGAGCTGGCGGTATTCGTCCTCCAGGGCCTCGATCTTGTCGGCGATGGGATAAATGGACTTCAGCTCCCGCTGGCTGTAGGTTCCGAAAATTTTCTGGATCAGTCCCATAGTTTGATTCCTTTCTGCTGATAAAAAAGGTGCAAAGCACCAGAATATACAAATACCTATATAGTATACCACACCGCCCCCGGCTATGCAAATGAAAAACTTATGAACAAGCCCGGGGAAAGCGCCTGAAATCGCGGTCTCACAGTTTTGTCGAAAAAAATCTATCATCTTAACGCGTTTTTAGCGTTTTCTTAACGCGGATATATGATACAATACTGTCATCAACCAGGGGAGAGGGGTAATTGACCTTGAAGCACTTTCAGATCCGCTGGCCCCAGGAGTGGCTGAAGCGGACCCGCCTGTTCCGGACGGACATGCTGTCCTATTCCGGAAAGGACTTCATCGTGTCCGTGTCGCTGTATCTGGTGTCGGTGATCTGCTGCCTGGTGCTGCGGAACTTCGATCCCCAAAACGACACCAGCTATGTGTCCATGATCTTTCTGCTGGACGTATTCCTGACGGCTCTGCTGACGGACGGATTCTTTTTCAGTCTGACCATCGCCGTGTTCGCAGTGCTCAGCGTGGACTATATCTTCACCCCGCCGTATTGGAATGTCAGCTTCACGCTGGCCGGCTTCCCGCTGACGTTTTTGGTGATGATGACTATTTGCGTTGCCACCGGCATCGTTACCAGCCGGGCCAAGCGGGTCAGCGAGATGGAACGGGAGGCTGAGCGGGAAAAGATCCACAGCAACCTTCTGCGGGCCGTATCCCACGATATCCGCACCCCGCTGACAGGCATTGTGGGGGCCACCAACGTCCTGCTGGAGCAGGATGCCGACCTGACACCGCAGCAGCGGCGGGAGCTGCTGCAAAACGCCAACGAGGATGCCCAATGGCTCATCCACATTGTGGAGAACCTCCTGTCCATCACCCGCATCGGCGCGGGAGAGGACGCCCGGGTCACCAAGACCCCAGAGGCAGCGGAGGAGGTCATTGAGGGCGCTGTGGGCAAATTCCGGCGGAGCTATCCTCAAATCGACGTGCGGGTGAACCTGCCGGAGGACTTCTTTCTGGTGCCCATGGACCCGCTGCTGATCCAGCAGGTGCTGACGAACCTGCTGGAAAACGCCGCCGTTCACGGCGTCACCACCACCCAGGTAACGGTGTCCTTGGAAAAGCGCGGCCGGTGGGCCCGGTTCACCGTGGAGGACAACGGCCGCGGCATTCCGGAGCTTCGGCTGCACAACCTGTTCGACGGCACCCAGAGCGCCCAGCAGGGAGACAGCACCCGCAGCATGGGCATTGGCCTGTCCGTGTGCAAAACCGTGGTGGCGGCCCACCGCGGCAAAATAAACGGAGAAAACAAAAAGGGGGGCGGCGCCCGGTTCACCGTGGACCTACCCCTGGAGGAGGAAGAACATGAAGATCAAGGATAAGATTTTGATCGTGGAGGATGAGCAGAGCATCAGCAACTTCATCTCCATGGTCCTCAACGCCAATGGGTATGACACCATCATCGTGGGCAGCGGTGAAGAAGCGCTGACCATGATCGCCTCCCACTGCCCGGACCTGATTGTTCTGGACCTGGGCCTGCCGGATATGGACGGCATGGAGGTGCTCAAGTCCGTGCGCAAATGGTCCAACCTGCCGGTGGTGGTGGTGTCCGCCCGGAACCATGAGCACGACAAGGTGGACGCCCTGGATTACGGTGCCGACGACTATCTGGTGAAGCCCTTCGGCACCTCCGAGCTGCTGGCCCGCATCCGCACCGCCATCCGCCATACCCGCACCACCCTGGCCAATTCCCAGATCGCCCAGTCCGGCAAATTCACCGCCGGGGACCTGACCATCGACTATGACAAGCATCAGGTGCTGATCCGGGGTGAAAACGCCAAGCTGACGGTGAACGAATACAAGATTGTGGCCCTGCTGGGCAAATATGCCGGCAAGGTGCTGACCTATGACTTCATCATCCGGGAGCTGTGGGGTCCCAAGGCCAAGGCCGACAACCAGATCCTGCGGGTGAACATGGCCAATATCCGCCGCAAGATTGAGGAGACGCCCGGCCAGCCCCAGTACATCTTCACCGAGGTGGGCGTGGGCTACCGCATGCGGGAAGGCGACTGACTTTTTTGAAACACCCAAATAC
>ENA-UEQJ01002499-UEQJ01002499.1-human-gut-metagenome-genome-assembly--contig:-NODE-2499-length-12992-cov-5.138599_pt1 | contig 12992 bp, 8 predicted proteins | sample MGYA00242937_ERZ507938 | MGnify/ENA primary metagenome ERZ507938 (study PRJEB26167, sample SAMN06115437) | human gut metagenome | host: Homo sapiens | place: China:Gansu | collected 2015-07-03 | study...
AGGAAATGAAACACAAATGGGATACTTGGAAGGGAAGGTATTGTATGGAGGCATTTCGCGCTGTGAATTTTGCGGTTTTTCCGCACAGAGGAGTATTGGGTTCGGAAGAATCCAGAAAAAGTATGGAGGAAATGGTACGAAGGATCCATACGAATTGGGTGATATTCACACCATCGGGGATGCAGGAAACACCTTACAGTGAGGAAATCCGTTATGATGGGGAGAAAAGCTGTACGGATGAGGAACTGTATGATATGATTCGATATGCACAGAGCCTGGGACTGAAAGTTGCTTTGAAACCGACGGTGAATTGTGACAATGGTGTCTGGCGGGCACGAATCAGCTTTTTTGACCATGATGTACCTTGCGAACCCAAATGGGGCAACTGGTTCGAGAGTCACATTGCCTTTCAGAAACATTATGCACAGATTGCGCAGCGGACAGGCTGTGAATTGTTCCTGGCGGGGTGTGAAATGACCATGACGGAGCACCGGGAGACAGAGTGGAGAAAACTTATCGCAGAAGTACGGACGGTATATGACGGACCTGTCGGTTATAATTGCGACAAATATGGAGAAGATCATATTACATGGTGGGATGCCGTGGATGTGATTGCGTCCAGCGGATATTATCCCATAGACGACTGGGACAACCAGTTAGACCGGATCGAAAAGGTTGTGAAAAAATTTCAGAAGCCCTTTTTGTTTTCGGAAGCGGGTTGCATGAATATTCATGGTTCTGCGCAGGTTCCGAATAACTGGGAACTGCAGGGTGAAGAGGATGATGAGGAACAGGCGGACTGGTACCGGGCAATGTTTACAGCCTGCAGAAAACGTGACTGGGTGAAAGGCTTCGGCATCTGGGATTGGCCGGGAAATTTGGAAGGATTGAGCCCTTATGCGGTATGCGGACGTCCTGCGGAGAATGTGATCGCAGAAGAGTACGGCAGGAGAGAGTAAAGCAGGCAATCGAAAGATCATAACAGAAAATGTCGAAGCAACAGAAAACAGAGTAGAAGGTATGGGAAAATGGAACAGCAGAAAAAGATTATAAGTATAGCGGATTTGCCGCAAGTGCGGGTATTGGGCCGAACCACGGGAAAAGATGTGATCAATTTATTCTGGACCGGCAGCGGTATAGAATTTCTATATACTGGCAGTGAATTGTGGCTGGAAGTAAATGCTGATTACGACACGATGGAGCCATGGCTGGCGGTAGAACTGAATGGTGCCCAGATCAGCCGCTTTCCGGTTAATAAAGGGAAAAATGAAGTATGCCTGTTTCGAGGAATGACAGTAGGAAAGCCGAAGCATGTACGGATTCTGAAGGAAGTACAGGCTATGCACCAGGACCCGCTGCACATGATACAGATTTTGGGATTGCAATATGGAGATGGGGAATTTTTGGTTCTGCCGGATCCTGAATATCGCCTGGAATTTGTAGGAGACAGTATTACCAGTGGAGAGGGAACTATGGGGCCGGTAGGTGAGGAAGACTGGATCAGTGCGTTCTTCTCTGCGGAAAATACGTATCCCCGTATGGTATCGGATGCGCTTTCTGCGGAATATCGTGTGGTGTCCCAGAGTGGCTGGGGAATCGTCACCGGCTGGGATGGCATTGTAGAGAATAAGATTCCTCCCTATTATAAACAGGTCTGCGGATTGCTTACCGGGGAGCGAAATGCTTCGCTGGGAGCACTGGAAGACTATGATTTCAAGGCATGGCAGCCGGATGCCGTGATCATTAATCTGGGAACCAACGATGCCACAGCAATCCAGTCCGCAGCGGAACTGGTAAGAGAATGGGCAGGAACCCGTGACATAAAAGAAGTCAAAAAGATCCTGACTACAGCAATCCGAGATTTCCTGAAAGCTGTGCGTGACTGCAATCCTGAGGCACAGATCATCTGGGGCTATGGTATGCTGGGAGACAATTTCCTGCCCGTCATCCGTGAAGCGGTGGAAACCTACGCGGAACAGACTGGTGATACCAGAATCCACTTTTTACAACTTCCCAACACCACACCGGACACCGTAGGCAGCCGCCTGCATCCCGGAGTGAAAGCTCATCGCAAAGCAGCACAGGTGATAGAAAAGTATTTGCTGGAACTTTTTAAACAATAAATTTATAAAATCTTAAGGAATATGTGCCGAAAAATGTGACAACTCCGGATTAAACTGGGACTCAAAGAAAGCAATTAACTCTGGGGGGCAGCAATATGACACAGGAGAATCGTTCGAGCAGACAACCGGATCTGGAAATGATACAGGTGCGAAGAAATCCGTATCTGGTGGATTACCGGACTGGAAAAAATATAGTCAGACACGTAGGAAGACGTGTAGGACAACCGCAAGACAGACAGACCGGAAGATACGCCGATCAATCACGAAGCAATCATACCGGAGGACGCACAGTACGGTCACAACATAGCATATCGGTAATGCCGCAGGAAGGCGGAAGGAAGAAATCACATCCGCAGTATTCGACGACAGCACAGCAGAAAAACAAGGCCTGGCGGCAGGAGCAGGGTCATCCGGGCAATGCATATGAGCAAAATGTTTACAAAGACAATACTTACAGCACCCGCGTCAGACAACGCCGGGTCAGAGCCGGGAGGCAGCGCCGCCGCAGACAGGCAAGAATCCGCAGATATATTAAGATTTCCCTGCTGTGTGCCAGCATTCTTGCAGGAATCTTTATGTTGAAAAATTTGTTGGAAGTACCTGCCAGCACTGCGGAGGCCAGTACTCCTGTGGAAGTTGCGGCAGAAGCTGTGCAGCGGATCGAAAAACAGATCGGGGAGACCACGGGAACCCGGATCCAGGGACTTCCGGCGGATGTATATGCAGCACATCCCAACTGGACAGAAGATTTTCTCACCGTGAATGAATATTCCAGACCGGGAGATCCCCTGACGGAAGTGAAAAATATTTTTGTACATTACACGGCGAATCCTGGGACCAGCGCGGCCCAGAACCGCAGCTACTTCGAACAGCTGAAAGACAATCATGAACGCAGTGCCAGTGCCCATTTTATCATTGGCTATGATGGCGAGATCCTTCAGTGCGTTCCTCTGGACGAGATCGCCTATGCAGTACAGACCCGCAATGAGGATTCTATTTCTATCGAATGCTGCTACAAGGCGGACAACGGCCAGTTTACTCAGGAGACCTATGATTCTCTGATCAAATTATTGAAATGGCTGACTGATGCCTATGACCTGCAACCCGATGACATCTTGCGCCACTATGATTGTGGCGGAAAGAAATGTCCCATTTACTATACGGAGCATGAAGATGCCTGGAACAAACTGAAAGAAGACGTGAAAAACCTATAGAGAATTGCGAACGGAGGAACTTTTTTCCAAAAGGAAAAGGTTCCTTTTCGTTAGTCTTGTTTTACGAAAACAAGTTTGCTAGAATAGAACGGTAATAAGCAACAGACAAGGCCTTGCGGGGCAGAAATGAGGAGTAACATGAATTTATTATCACCTTCAATTCTTTCGGCGGATTTATGGAAACTGGGAGAGGATATCAAAGCTGTGGAAGGAGCAGGAGTCCCCTGGCTGCATGTAGACGTGATGGACGGATTGTTTGTACCGTCGATTTCCTACGGTATGCCGGTATTAAAAGCTGTCAGATCCCACACGGATATGTTTCTCGATGTGCATCTGATGATCGAGAAGCCGGAACGTTATGTGGAAGAGTTCGCTGCCTGTGGTGCGGACCTGGTGAATTTTCACCTGGAAGCCACAGAAGATGTGGAGGGATGCATTGAAAAAATACATGCCACAGGCAAAAAGGCCGGCATCACCATTAAGCCCGCCACTCCGGCAGAGGCAGTGGAACCTTATCTGGAACTGGTGGATCTGGTGCTGGTAATGACTGTGGAGCCCGGATTCGGCGGACAGAAGCTGATCCCGGAGTGCCTGGATAAGGTACAGGTGATCCGGAAAATGATCAACGATAAGGGGCTGTCTACCGATCTGGAAGTAGACGGTGGTATCAATCTGGACAATGTAGCATTTGCCATGGAAAAAGGAGCCAATGTCATTGTAGCCGGTTCCGCTGTATTTAAGGATGACATTGCAGCCAATGCAAAGGCATTTCTGAATAGATTACAATAGTTCAAAAGAATGTCTGACGGTGAAATTACGGAGCGGCCGATAACCAAGCCGGAAGACGGACAAGGAGGAACGAAGGATGGAATTACAGATATTGCATGCGATTCAGGGGATCCATCAGGAATGGCTGACAGAGATCCTGCGTTTTTTTACTACGATCGGAGAAAGCGGTCTGGTATGGATCGTCATTGCGATTGTGCTGACATGCATTCCGAAGACCCGGAAATGCGGTCTGACCATGATAATCGCCATGGCAATCACCTATCTTGTGGGAAATTTGTTCCTGAAAAATGTGATCGCGAGACCCCGTCCCTGTGCTGTGGACACCGGTGTGACGCTGAAAATTCCGTTCCCTTCAGAATATTCCTTCCCTTCGGGACACACTTCCAACGGTTTTGCCGGAGCGGTGACCATTTTCAGTTATTATCGTAAGGCGGGTATTTTAAGTCTGCTTATGGCAGCAGTCATTGCCTTTTCCAGACTTTATTTCTTTGTCCACTATCCCACGGATATTCTGGGCGGCATGGTACTGGGAACATTGGATGCAGTACTGGCAGTTTACATAGTAAAACGTCTGGAAGACCGGGCAGATGCGAAGACCGTATCAGACAACGATAAGACGGGACACAGGTAGGAGAAGCAGCACTATAGAAGCAGGGATCTGACAGGAAACGATATGGACAGAAAGGGCAGAAATTTCGATGAACAGCAAAACGTTATGGAATGATAACTGGTATTTTGTAAAAACAGCATTGGGTGTGAATTGGGAAGACAGAACTCTCTGGGAGCGGGAGATGCAGCCGGCAGACTTGCCTCACGACTGGCTGATCTATGATACGAAGAACCTCTATGAAGACAGTATCGGCTGGTATCGGAAGAAATTCGTGTATTCCGCATCCGGAGTAAAGCGTGCAGGCGAAGCGGCGCAGGAGAACTTGCGGGAGCAGTCAAATTCTGTGGCAGGTAATGCCTGCACGACATGTGACGAACGTGTCATTTTGCGCTTCGAGGGTGTTTACATGGATTCTTCCATCTATATAAACGGCGTGTGCCTCGGTGACTGGAAATACGGCTACTCCACCTTTGACTGGGACATTACGGATCATCTGCGTGAAGGTGAAAATGAAGTTGTTCTCCGGGTAACCTTTCAGGCACCCAACAGCAGATGGTACAGCGGTGCCGGAATCTATCGTAATGTCTGGATGATCCGTCTGCCTGAGACACATATTCCGCTGGACGGTATCTATACCTCCTCCGTGGAGACGGAAAACGGCTACGATCTGACCATCGATACGGAACTGGAATGGGGAGCAATCACTGAGAATTATGAACTGGAATATTGCTTGCATTATGCCGGGGACAGTAAAAACTCTGCAGAAGCGGAAAACAGGGAGATTTTCCGGGTAAAACAGCCCCTCGCCGGTGGACAGGAGAAGACATCTGTGGCGATTCCTGTGGATAATCCCCGGAAATGGGACATCACAGATCCTTATCTGTATGATCTTACAGTTCGTCTATGCAAACTTCCAATGAACGACGGGGAGAACGGAGCAGGTGAAGCCTTACAGAAGACGGAAATCACACAGGAAGAACATCTTCGCATCGGTTTCCGCACCATGCAATTTGATCCTGCCAGGGGCTTTTTATTAAACGGCAGAAAAGTGCGCCTGAACGGTGCCTGCGATCACCATGACCTCGGAGCACTGGGAGCGGCTTTTCACAAAGAAGCCATGCGCCGGAAATTTGAACTCATGCGTTCCATGGGTGTCAATGCTGTGCGGACTTCCCACAATATGCCCGCTGTGGAACTGATGGAACTGGCGGATGAGATGGGATTTCTGATCGTATCCGAAGCGTTCGATATGTGGGAGATGGCAAAGAATCCTTATGATTATGCCAGATTTTTCAAGGAGTGGATGGAGAAGGATGTACGCAGCTGGATCCGCAGAGACCGCAATCATCCTTCCGTTATCATGTGGAGCATTGGCAACGAGATTCCGGATACCCATGCGGATGCCCATGGACAGGAGATCACCCGTAGCCTCCTTGCAGTAGTCAGAAAGTGGGATTACCGGAAGGTGGCACCGGTGACGATCGGTTCCAATTACATGCCCTGGGAAAATGCCCAGAAATGTGCGGATATCGTGAAAGTGGCGGGCTATAACTACGCGGAAAAATATTATGCGGAACACCATGAAAAGCATCCGGACTGGATCATCTACGGAAGTGAGACTTCCTCTGTGGTACAGAGCCGAGGGGTGTATCATTTTCCGTTGGAGAGGGCGAATCTGATCGAAGCGGACGAACAGTGTTCTGCGTTGGGCAACAGTACTACCAGCTGGGCGGCGAAAAATACGGAATACTGTATCACTATGGACAGAGATACCCCTTATTCCTGTGGTCAGTTCATCTGGACAGCCATTGACTATATCGGTGAGCCGACCCCCTATCAGACGAAAAACAGCTATTTCGGACAGATGGATACGGCGGGATTTCCCAAAGACTCCTACTACGTCTTCCGTTCGGAATGGACGGATGGGAAAAAAGATCCCATGATCCATGTATATCCCTACTGGGATTTTAATCCGGGACAGCAGGTGGATGTGCGGATCACCAGCAATGCTCCGGAGGTGGAACTGTTCGTAAACGGAGTGTCACAGGGAAAACAGCAGATCGATCATCAGAAAGGAACGGTATTGCAGCCTTCCTGGAAAGTACCGTATGCGCCCGGCAGTATCTGTGCCGTGGCATATGACGAAACGGGTAGGGAGATAGCCAGACAGGAGAGACATTCCTTCGGCAACACAGATCATTATGTATTAAAAGCAAATAAATCAGCCTTGCATGCTGACGGCGAGGACATGATCTTTGTGGAGATCTCAGCGGAGGACCGGAACGGATATCCTGTGGAAAATGCCTCTGATTATGTGAGAGTGACCGTGGAAGGTGCTGGAAGACTGGTGGGACTGGACAATGGTGACAGCGCCGATTACGATGCCTACAAGGGAACCGTGCGTAAGTTGTTCCAGGGGAAATTACTGGCTATGATCGCAGCAAAAACTACGCCGGGGGAGATTCGTGTGACTGTGGAGGATGCATGGGCAGCCACAGTGAACAGCATGACCAATGAAACCGGCACTGGAACAGCAACGGCAGCTGCCGGGCACCGCACGGCGACAGTGACGTTACAGGCAGTCGAAGCACCGATTCGTCCCGGTGTCTGTGCAACAGAAGAAAACAGAGAATATCCGCCCGCCTTTGTGGATCCCGGATTTGTTCCGGTGCGGAAACTGGAAATGAGCGCTCCCTATATGAGATTGACACCGGAGAAGCCGTATGTATTGCTACATACCCGTATCTATCCCATGGAAGCCACAGACCGTAAGCTTCTCTGGAGCATTACTGACGCTTCCGGTATCCCCAGCCCTGTGGCAAAACTGGAGGAACTGGAAGACGGCGAGAGCATCCGGATCACAGGCGTCAGTGATGGCAGTTTTCAGGTAAGGTGTATGACCTGTAACGGAACAACCAATATTAAAATGATTTCCCAACTTGACTTTGCAGTGGAGGGCATGGGACAGACGTTCCATTCTCCGTATGAGCCGGTGACGGGTATTTCTTATGTCGGAAGTTTTGGCGGAGACGTAAGCCGCGGAGTGGAGAACAGTGCCGGAACGGACAAGGCACAGCCTACCGGACTGGTCTATGAAGCGTTAGACTTTGGTGAATTCGGAAGTGACGAGATCACGCTGTCCATTTTTGCCAACGATAATGATCCCCACCGGATTCAGATATGGAAGGGAGAGCCCGAAGAGAGCGGTTCCGGGACACAGGGAACACTGGTGGGTGAAATAACCTATCAGAAGCCGGGCATCTGGGAAGTCTTCCAGCCGGATACCTTCGTATTGCCCCGGAGATTAAAGGGTGTAACAAAACTGACAATAGTGTCAGAAGATAAAATTTTCCTGAAAGAGTTCCATTTCACCAGACAGGAAAAAGCTTATGCAAGACTGAGTGCTCTCACGGACGGAGTTACCTATGGTGACAGCTTTGTGAGAACCGGGGATGCCGTTGAACAGATCGGCAATAATGTCTCTCTCGAATTTACGGATATGAACTTTGGAGAAGTGGGAACCGATAGCATTGTCATCTGCGGAAGAACTCCTTTACAGCAGAATACGATCCAGCTTAGGTTTACCGATGGAGCTACACAGGTACTTCCCTTCCCACACAGCGAGGAATATAGGGAACTGCGTTTCCCTCTGGAAAGAGTGACGGGAGAGCAGAATGTGACCTTCGTTTTCCTGCCGGGATGCAATTTTGATTTCAAATGGTTCCGGTTTGAAAAAAGCAGATATGAGGAGTAAGCGATAACTATGAGCAAATGGAACAGAAAAATATGGGCAGCAATACTGGCGGTGGGAATGACAGCGTCTCTGACTGCCTGTGGAGGCAGCAAAGGAGAAAACAGCAATGCGTCTGCTGCCGGTACACAGAATGAGACTGCCACCGTACAGGATGAGAGCACGGACAGTAACACTGACAGCACCGGCAGTGCCACGTCTCTGGTGCAGGACAACCGGGTACTGCAGATCCCGGACGACAACTACCGTACCTACTATGAGCTTTTCGTATATTCCTTCTATGACAGCGACGGTGATGGCATTGGAGATCTACAGGGCGTACTGGAAAAGCTGGATTACCTGAATGACGGTGATGATACCACAGATATGGATCTGGGAATCAATGGTATCTGGCTCATGCCGGTGATGCCCTCCGTCACCTATCATAAATACGATACCACGGATTATGAGAATATCGATCCGCAGTATGGCACTCTGGAAACATTTCAGGAGTTGCTGACGGCCTGTCATGACCGTGGGATCCGTGTGATCCTGGATCTGGCAATGAATCATTCTTCCAGCAGCCATCCCTGGTTCCAACAGGCTGCGGAGTATCTGAAGAGCCTGCCGGAAGGGGCGGAACCGGATAGTTCCGAATGCCCGTACGTGGATTATTACCATTTTTCCAGAGAATACCAGGGCGGGTATGCGCAGCTGGATGGAACGGCCTGGTATTATGAAGCGAGATTCTGGGACGGAATGCCGGATCTGAATCTGGAGAATGAGGCGGTACGCCGGGAATTTGAGCAGATCGCGGACTTCTGGCTGGATATGGGTGTGGATGGCTTCCGACTGGATGCGGTGAAAGAGTATGTTACCGGATCCACAGAGGACAATGTGGAAATTCTAAGCTGGTTCGCGGATTATGTTCATGGCAAAGATCCGGAGAATTATCTGGTGTGTGAATGCTGGACGGATCAGAATACCTATGCCAAATATTATGAGAGCGGCGTGGACAGCATGTTTGATTTTGCTTTTGCCGACAAGTCCGGTATCATTGCCAATGTGATGAACGGTAAGGCATCGGCAGCATCTTATGCAAAGAATCTGGAAACAGAGCAGGGCATGTATGCGCAGTACAATCCGGATTATATCAATGCTCCCTTCTACACCAATCATGATATGGGGCGCAGTGCAGGCTACTATGCCGGGGAGAATAGCGAAGCTCAGACGAAAATGGGCAATGCCCTTAATCTCTTAATGAATGGCAATGTATTCCTCTATTATGGGGAAGAACTGGGCATGAAAGGCTCCGGCAAAGACGAGAACAAACGGGCCCCCATGTACTGGAGCAAGGACAAAAATGCTGCAGGTATGTGTAAAGGACCGGCGGATATGGAAGATTTTCAGATGAAATTCGACAGTCTGGAAGAACAGCAGGAGGATCCCGATTCCATCTATAATTATGTGAAACAGGTGATCCGTGTCCGCAACCAGAACCCAGTGATCGCCAGAGGCACCACCGCTTATCTGGAGCAGTATTCCGGTGAACAATGCTTTGCCCTGACAAGAAGCTATGAAGGCAGTAACTTATTATTGTTGGGAAATACCTCTGCGGAGGCTGTGAGCGTGGATCTGACCGGACTTACCGTAGGAGGCACCACAGCGGAGGAACTGGTACTGCTGGGGGAACTTTATACCGGAGAAGAGACTGCGGAGCGTGCCGGTACTGTAGTTACGCTTCCGGCTTATTCGATCCTGATCCTGGGAGAAGAATAAGACGAGCAAAACAGAATACAGGAACAAAAACAGGTCTGTGGGCGAACCCTACAGACCTGTATGCTTTCTTACAAAATCTTCAAATTCGTTTACCGGTAACGGCTTCGAGAAGTAGTAACCCTGAATATCATCACAGTGAAGATTCTTCAGAAACTCTACCTGATCCGAAGTTTCTACACCCTCTGCGGTAATAGTCATACCGAAGCTCTGCAGCAGCTGTGTGATGTGCAACAGCAGCTTTTCACCGTTCCGGTCACCAATGTAATCGATCAGACTCTTATCCAGCTTGATGGTATCGAAATGCATGACATTCAGCGAAGACAGAGAAGAATAACCGCTTCCGAAATCATCCAGAAGTAAAGTAAATCCTGCTTCATGGAACTGCTCGATCAGGGAGGAGATATCACTGTTATCAATGGTAGCACTCTCAGTGATCTCTAACGGAACATATTTCGGATCCAGCCGGAAAGAATTCAAAATCTCCCGGTACTTATCTACCACATTGCTGTAGTATAGGCTGACTCTGGAAATATTTACAGAAATCGGATACAATGTTGTTCCGGCCTGCAGCCATCTCTGCTGTTGTGCGCACACTGTGCGGAACACATATTCATCCAGTGTTGTGATATTACCGTTTTTCTCAAATAATGGAATGAACTTCCCGGGGGAGAGCATGGTGCCGTCGGGGCGCTTCCAACGGATCAGAGCCTCCGCTCCCAGAATATTTCCGGTGACGGGGTCTACCTTCGGCTGATACCACAGCTGGAATTCTCCGTTCTTCAGGGCATCTTCGAAGACATCTTCCATCAGACGATCCTCGGAGAGCTGTTTGATATCCAGATCTTCATAAAAAGCATAATGTCTGGTACGTTTTCCCTTTATCGGATACTTGGCCTGCACAGCCTTGCCGTAATTTTGCTCGATTTCCTTGTGATCGGCAGTCTCATAGACACCGCACAGAGGGAACAGTTTCGGAATATTAAGCTTTGTGGACAGATTGGAAATATCCTGACACAGGCACTCTAATCTGGACTCTAAGGTACGCCGGTCATTATCCCGCAGGAACAGGATGAACCGGTCTGCATTGATGTGGGCAGAAAATTCACCCAGATGTGTACCGGTTTGCAGGAGCTTCCATACTTCCAACAGTGTTTCGTCACCCTTGGCCACACCACAGGTATTATTGATCAGCTTGAAATCCTGAAGATCCAGGGCAACATAGAAGCCGCTGTCTCCGTTGCGGTGTGATAATTTCTCCTTGAAGCAGGCAAAATTATCACCATTTGTCAGAGGATCCACATAAGCCAGACGATATAACTGCCTGCGCCGTGTCCGGATACTGTGCACAAAAGCAAAAGTACCGACTCCGGCGATCACAATGATCAGCAGGATCAGCAGCCGCACCTGAAACAATATCGGAGCGGAACGACTGGAAAGTACCTGATCGGGAACAATAGTCAGGGCGAACCACTGTCTGTCGCTGCGGAGATTGTCCATTGCAGCCGCATAGTAATAATACTTCTGACTGCCTCCATAGAAATAACCACCGTTGGAAGAAGAACTCTGAAGCAGCGTATGCAGATCCTGCAAGGGCTGGTCGTTACGGGCATTCTGAGTCAGATAATCGGACATACGGTCGGCTTCCTGCAGGGAAGCCGGTGCATTGGAAGATGTGGCGATCAGGTCACCGTCCTGATTTACCAGACAACTGAATCCCTGATTATTAAAGGATTGCACACCTAAAATTTCTTCAAAATGCTGGTTCCGATAGGTGGCAAATAAAACACCGATAATGGAATCACTCTGATCATATACGGGAATGCTGAATACATTGATGGGCTCCGGAGTACCCATTCGATCCTGAAGAGTATTGGTAATACCGGGAAGCCCCTGCATACCATCTTTGAAAAAATCTCTGCTGGACAGATCTTGTACATAGCCGTCAGTGGCCATTGCCTGACCATCCGGTGAGATGAAGCCAATCCGCTTAAACCCATAGGTGGAGACGAAAGATTCCAACTGTGCGGCAATGGAGCTGGCATTGGCTGTACCCGGGGAAACACTGATCGCATCGGCAAGGCTGTATAATAAGTTGAAGTTTTCACGGATCTCCTGCTGTACGATCAGGGCGTTCTGCGTGGCAACATCCCGGAGAGTGGACTGTACTTCTTCCTCTGTATCCTGTGTGATCTGGGCAGAACTCCACATGACGGTGGAAATTACCAGTACCAGAGCAATGCCCAGAAGAAACCGGTAGCCGCCATCTTCTCTGCATTCCCAGTCTCCTGCGCACCAAGTTTCCGCGAAATATAGTTCCCCGAACCATGCCCGAAGAAAAAGCCCACCGCCTGAATAATGGACATGACCGAGAACACAATACCTACAGCCGCCGTCGACTGGGTATTGATCTTTCCCACAAAGTACGTATCCGCCATATTATAGAATGACGTAACCAACATACTGATAATCGTAGGTACAGCCAATGATACTATCAGACGGGGCACCGGGGTGGTAGTCAGATAGAGATAATTATCTTTTGTCGAATGTCTCATAGAATTTTCACAATCTCTGCAAGCAGTTCATCAATGGTTTGCACAGTCACCGCTTCGCCGTTTACGGGGTGCAGTACAAAAGTACCGTCCCCTTTCAAATCTCCCGTTTCAATATAAACATCCGACTCCACGTTTCGGTTTGCCAGAATACCATTTCTTTGCAAAGCTTTCCGCACCATAGCGTATTTTTGTCCA
>ENA-UEQJ01002502-UEQJ01002502.1-human-gut-metagenome-genome-assembly--contig:-NODE-2502-length-12987-cov-6.205422_pt1 | contig 12987 bp, 4 predicted proteins | sample MGYA00242937_ERZ507938 | MGnify/ENA primary metagenome ERZ507938 (study PRJEB26167, sample SAMN06115437) | human gut metagenome | host: Homo sapiens | place: China:Gansu | collected 2015-07-03 | study...
CGCCGGTGGGCTCGAAGGTGTTCACCACCTGGGGGTTGGGGGACTCGGGGCTGACGGGGAACGCGCCGCGCAGCTTGGCGATGCCTTCCTTGGTGACGCCAGCCTTGGGATACTCATCCTTGGCAAAGGGGACCATTTCCTTCTTGACCTTGACCATCACGGGAACGATCTCATCGTCGAAGCGACCGGCCTTCTGGGCGGCCTCGGTCTTCTGCTGGGAAGCGGCGGCGAAGGCGTCCTGCTCCTCGCGGGTGATGCCCCAGATGTCGTTGATGTTCTCGGCGGTGGTGCCCATGTGATAGTTGTTATAGGCGTCCCACAGGCCGTCCTTGATCATGGTGTCCACCAGCTTCTTGTCGCCCATGCGAGCGCCCCAGCGGGCGTCCATGGAGGCAAAGGGAGCGGCGCTCATGTTCTCGGTACCGCCGCAGACCACCACGTCGGAATCGCCGGCCAGGATGGAGCGGGCGCCCTCGATGACAGACTTCATGCCGGAGCCGCAGACCATGCCCACGGTGTAAGCGGGAACGGAATAGGGGATACCGGCCTTGATGGCCACCTGACGGGCAACGTTCTGGCCCTGGGCAGCGGTCAGGATGCAGCCGAACATAACCTCATCCACGTTTTCGGGGGCGATATTGGCACGCTTGAGGGCCTCCTTCACCACCACGGCGCCCATCTCGGCGGCGGGGGTGTTCTTCAGGGAACCACCGAAGGAGCCGATAGCGGTACGGCAGCAATTGACGACATACAGATCTTTCATGATGGAATTTTCCTCCTACATTTGGTTTTGGGGTTCTACTCTGTACCTATATCGTAGTCATTTTCGACCGAATAGTCAACCCCCAGAATTGCTCCGCGCTGAAAAATCGTAGGACTGAACAGGATTAGACCCGATTTCTTTGTTGCTTTGACTAAAAATTAACAAGCTGGTTAATTTTATGACAAGGCCGAACGGGCCTCCTGGAGCCTGGTATAAAAGGCGCCGGGGTCCAGCTTGTTGAACAGGCGGGTGTTGTATTCCACCTTTGCATCGGCCACGGCGGCCTTGATTTGCGTTTCAAACAGGGCATTGACCACGGCGGACTGGTCCAGCTCCTTGCCCACGGCCACATACAGGGCGCTGCCGGTGTCGATGACATCGCTGACCTGGCCGGGCTCCAGCGCCGACACGGCGGCGGCCAGGGTCTCGCCCATGTCCCCGGCGGAGGCGGTGACGCCGGCCTCCGTCACGTCCTCCATGCCCAGCTGGCCCGCCAGGTCCAGATACGCGGCGGTAACGTCCTGGGCGTCCCGCAGCTGCTGGGCAAAGCTCTCGGCCGCCAGGCGGGTGTTGTCGTCATCCTGGCCGTCCAGGGGCCAGTACAGCAGCAGACTGGTGGCATAGCCCTTCTGCCGGGCCAGGGCGTCAATGTCCTCCTGGGCAGGGTACAGAGCGCTGCCAGGGGTACAGAACGCCTGACGCACCCCGGCATACAGGTAATAGCCCCGGCTGATGGCGTCGAACATGGCCTCCGACACGCCCATGCCCTGGATCTGCTTGCTGTAGGCCTCCTGGCTGCCGTAATAGGTGATATACTGCTGGCGCTGGTTTTCCAGGGCCTCCCGGTCGGCGTCGGACAGGGTCACATTCCCCCGCTTGGCCCACTGGCGGACCACGGCGTACAGCTTCACGGTCTCCAGGGCGTCCTGCTTGGCATATGCCCCGTAGGTCATCCCCTCGGACAGCTCCGCGTCAAAGTCAAGGTCCTGAACGTTGTACGCCAGATACTCGCAGTCATAGGCCAGCCAATACAGATACTCCTCGGCGTCAATGGTCTCTCCGTTGACGGTCAGCAGCTCGGCGTCGGGCCGGATGCCGCTGGCCTGATAGAACAGGCCGTCGGTGCGGTGGCCGTTGGTAAGGATACCGCTGGCGGAAATACCCACCACCAGCAGCGCGGACAGGACCACCGAGGCGGCCAGACGGATCCATGCTTTTTTCATAAGTTATCTCCTTCCCGGGCAGCTTTGCCCAGCTCTTCTTTTTTCAGCCGCAGCTCCTCCGTCAGCTTCCCGGCAGCGGAGAGGGCGTCCTCCCCGGGGGCCAGGTGCAGCCGGAGCCGGGGAGGCTCCCCGGCGGACAGACGCAGGCGATTGCGGTAGCCGGGCATGGAGCACACGGCCATCAGGCTGGGCACATCCACCCGGCTGTCAAAGGTGAAGGCCACCACACCGGCCCTCTGGGTGATATCGGTGATGAACACCTCGGCGGCGGCGGCCCGCAGCAGGGCCACGTCCAGCAGGGCCATCACCGGCTTGGGCGGGTCGCCGTAGCGGTCCGTCAGCTCGTCCACCAGGTCCGACGCCTCCTCCGTGGTGCGGATGGCCGCCATGCGGCGGTACAGGTCCATGCGCTGGTGGGCGGAGAGCACATACCGCTCCGGAATGTGGGCGGAGGTGGCCAGGTCCGCCGAGCAGTCGGGGCGGATGTCCTTTCCCCTCCCCTGCTGCTCCAGCACCGCGTCGTTCAGCAGCCGCAGATACATGTCGTAGCCCACACTCATCAGATAGCCGGACTGCTCCGGCCCCAGCAGATTCCCCGCCCCGCGGATCTCCAGGTCCCGCATGGCAATGCGGAAGCCGGAGCCGAAGGCCACATACTCCCGGATGGCGGACAGGCGCTTGCCGGCCACCTCCGTCAGCACCTTGCCGGGGCGATAGGTCAGATAGGCATACGCCCGGCGGGCGCTGCGGCCGATGCGGCCCCGGATCTGGTGCAGCTGGGACAGGCCCAGCCGGTCCGCGTCCTCGATGATCAGGGTGTTGACGTTGGGGATATCGATGCCGGTCTCGATGATGGTGGTGCACACCAGCACCTGGATCTCGCCGTCGGCCATCTGCTGCATGACGGAGCTCAGCTCCCGCTCGGCCATTTTGCCGTGGGCAATGCCGATGGCCGCATCCTCCCCCAGCCACTGGCGCAGGCGTCCGGCGGTGGACTCGATGTTCTCCACCCGGTTGTGCAGGTAATATACCTGGCCGCCCCGGCTCAGCTCCCGGCGGATGGCCTCGGCAATGACGGGCCACTCGTGTTCCATCACATAGGTCTGCACCGGCTGGCGGTCGTGGGGCGGCTCCTCGATGGTGCTCATGTCCCGGATGCCGGACAGGGCCATATTCAGAGTCCGGGGAATGGGGGTGGCGGACAGGGTCAGGGTGTCCACCTGCCGGGCCCGCTCCCGGAGCTTTTCCTTGTGGGTAACGCCGAAGCGCTGCTCCTCGTCGATGACCAGCAGCCCCAGGTCGTGAAATTGCAGGTCCTTCTGCAGAAGCTTGTGGGTGCCGATCAGCAGGTCCACCTTTCCCGCCTGGGTCCGGGCCAGAATGTCCCGCACCTGGGCGGGGGTCCGGAACCGGGAGAGCACCTCGATGTTCACCGGGAAGGACCGGAACCGGTTCACCGCCGTGGCATAGTGCTGCTGGGCCAGGACGGTGGTGGGCACCAGAATGGCGGCCTGCTTGCCGTCCAGAATGCACTTCATCACCGCCCGCAGGGCCACCTCGGTCTTGCCGTAGCCCACGTCGCCGCACAGCAGCCGGTCCATGGGCCGGGGCTGCTCCATATCGGCCTTGATGTCCCGGATGGCCTGGAGCTGGTCGTCGGTCTCCGTGTAGGGGAAGGCGTCCTCAAACTCCTGCTGCCAGGGGCTGTCCGGCGAGAAGGCATGGCCTGCCAGCCGCTGGCGCTGGGCATACAGCCGGATCAGCCCCTCGGCCAGGTCCTTGGCGGCGGCCTTGGCCTTGCGGGTGGTCTTGGCCCACTCGGTGCCCCCCAGCTTATTGAGCTTGGTGCGCTCGTTGTCCTCGCCGGGGCCGATGTACTTGCTGACCAGGTCCAGAGACGTGGCCGGAACGTACAGCACGTCCTGCCCGGCGTAGGCGATCTTGATATAGTCCTTTTCCACCCCGTCCACCGGCATGCGCAGCATGGCCACGAACCGGCCGATGCCGTGATGGGCGTGGACCACCAAATCCCCGGGGGTCAGGTCCGTGTAGGACTGGAGCTTCTGCTGATTGCTGTCCCGCCTGGGCCGGGGCTTTTTGGCCCGGCCGGACAGGGGCGTGGTCAGCTGCCCCTCCGTCAGCACCGCCAGCCGCCCCTCCGGATATTCGCACCCGGCGGACAGGGCTCCCACGGCAATGAGCACCGTGCCCTTTTCCGGGGCCTTCTCCCCGGTCAGGTCCACCGTGGCGGGGATCTTCCGCTCCGCCAGTAGCTGTTGCAGGTTCCGGGCCCGGACCTCGCCGCCGCACAGCACCATCACCCGGTAGCCCGACGTGAGATAGTGGGTCAGGTCCGTGCAGGCCAGCTCCAGGGAGCCGCCGTAGCTGGACAGCTGCTTGGCCGTCAGTTGGAGAAGATCCCGGGGCTGCAGCAGCTGCCGCCCGGTGGTGAGACCGTCCAGCTGCACCACCGGATGCTTTTCCAGCCCCAGGGCCAGCTCCGGCTCCGAGGCGGCAAAATCCGCCAGCTCACCGGCCAGAAAGCCCGCCTCCATTCCGGCGGACACGTCCTCCTTCAGCTGCCACAGCCAGCCCCGCAGGGCCTCCGCCGTCCGGCCGCTTTCCTCCACGCAGATCAGGGCATCCGCGGGCAGATAGTCCAGGGCGGTGGTCTTTTCCGGGTACACCGCCGCCATGCAGCGGTCCGCGCCGTTGGGGGTGACCCCCTGGCGCAGCAGGGCGGCATCGGCGGTCAGCAGGTCCCGCAGGGCCTGGGTGCCCTGCCTCCGGGCAAGGCGCTTCACCGCAGCCTCCAGCCGGGCGGCGGCGTCCTCCGCCGTAGCCTCCAGCCGGGCGGCGGCGTCCTCCGCCGTATGCTCCTCCCAACCGGGCAATACCTCCGCCGCCGGAAGCAGCAGCGCCTCCCGGCGGTTTTCCACCCGCCGCTGGGTGGCGGCGTCAAATATGCCCAGGGAGTCGATCTCGTCGTCGAAAAATTCGCAGCGCACCGGCTGCTCCATGCCCGGGGAGAACACGTCCAGGATGCCGCCCCGCAGGGCGAACTGTCCCGGGCCCTCCACCTGGTCACAGCGGGTATATCCGGCTCCGGCCAGCCGCCGGGTCAGGGCGTTCAGGTCCCACTGCTGGCCCACGGCCAGGGTCAGTGCCGTCCGCTCCAGCACCCGGGGCGGGATGCACCGCTGCACCAGCGCGTCCGGGGTAGTGACCACCACGGGGCTGTCCGCCAGGCGGTACAGGGCCGCCAGCCGCTGGTTTTCCCACTGGCGGCTGGACTCCATAGGCCGCCACTGAAGCTCCCGGGCCGGGAGCACCAGGGGCGTCTCCCCGGTGAGCACGGCCAGGTCACCGGCCTGACGCCGGGCCTCCCGTTCGTCGGCACACAGCACCCACAGGGGCCGTCCGCTGTCCCGGTGCAGGGCCGCCTCCACCTGGGCCCGGTGGACCGGTCCCACGCCGGTGACCAGCACCGGCGAAACGCCGCCGCGTACATCCTCTGTCAGCTGCCGCACCTCCGTCAGGTGCAGCAATTCCTTTACCAGCGCCTTCACCGGGCACCTCCCTTCGTTTTCCCCCAACGCATCCCGGGGCGTATACGGTAAGTATACGCCCCGAAGCTGTAATTTAACTTAAATTTTTGTCCGTCCGCCGCCTGTCGGGGGCGGGAACCCTTCTATGCTTATGCGCTCTTTCCGGATTTCTTCTCCCGGGTAAAGACCTCTGCCGTGATCAGCGCCGTCAGCGGGATGGACAGGATCACGCCCACGCTGCTGGCTACGCCGCTGACCACCTCCAGGGATACATAGGCCGAGCTCAGCAGCTGCCGGGGGGACAGTCCCAGAGAATACAGGTACAGGATCAGGGTAAAGCCGCTGCCCAGAAACGCCAGGATCAGGGTGTTGGTCATGGTGCCCACCATGTCCCGGCCGATGTTCATGCCGGAGCGGAACAGCTCCCGCCGGGACAGCTCCGGATTGGCGGCGTGGACCTCCGACAGGGAGGAGGCAATGCCCATGGTCACGTCCATCACCGCGCCCAGGGCGCTGATGACGATGCCGCCCACCAGCAGGCCCCGCAGACCGATGGGCGTGCCGGTCTGCCGCAGCTGCAGCAGAGGCTCCACGTCGTCGATGCGCAGGCCGTCGATGCGGGTCAGTCCCTGGGCCAGCAGGCCGAACAGCAGGGCCAGGGCGGTGCCCGCCACTGCGCCCAGCATGGCGCACACGGTCTTTTTCCGGACGCCGCCTACGATGGTCAGGCTTACCACCGCCACATAGGCACAGACGATAAACGTCATCAGCAGCGTGTTGGCGCCCTTCATCAGGGACGGCAGCAGCACGCCGAACAGGCACACCAGCGTCACCGCCAGGGCCACCAGGGATTTGACCCCCGTCCGGCCGCCCACGGCCACCGCTGCCGCGATGAACAGCACCAGCACGATGCAAAGGGGCAGCAGACGGTCGAATTCATACACCGTGGCATTGACGGTGCCGTCGGAATAGGTGGAGATCAGGACGGTGGCCCGGTCCCCGACCTTCAGCGGCCCGCCATACAGGGGCCCCACATAGTTATATACCTGCATCTGCTGACCCTTATAGTCGCCGGAGCGGACGGTGACCAGCAGCAGCTGCTCGCCGCGATAACCGTTGTCGGAGGCAGGGTCCTTCTCCGTGGAATCGGAGAGGATCTGGTCCACGGAGGCGCTTTCGTAATCCGCGCGGTTCTCTGGCTCGTCGGACTGCACCGGCACGGGAGCCGCCAGCAGCCGCGCCGCCAGCAGCACCGCCAGCGCCGCCGCCAGCACGACGCACGTCCATTTGTTCTCCCGCAGCCAGGCGGCGGGGCCGGGCCCCTTCGTTTTTTTCTTCATATATACCGGTCCTTTCGGCAATTGGTGACACCAGCATAGCAAGTTGCGCCCCCCTTGTCAAGCAGGGCTTTGTGCAATCATCCATGCCTTGTGCACATATTAGCAAAATTTGTGTCAAATCTGCAAATAAAGCTGGAAACCGGCCCGGCGGTATGATAAAATGAGAATACCTGTGGAGCGGGAAGCTCCGGGGAAAATTAAAGGAGGTAATAGCCTGATGAAAACACCTGTTCGCACCAGACTTCTGTCTGCGCTGCTGTCACTGGTCATGCTGGTTTCCCTGCTGCCGGTGTCGGTATTCGCGGCAGAGCCTGCGTCCAAAAGTGCAGCACTGGTCACCGACGCATCGACCTTGAAGGCCGGCGACCAGATCATCCTCTCCGCAACTGCCAACGACAGCACCTTTGCCGCCGGGGCCATGTCCGGAAAATTCCTTTCCAGCGTGGAAACCAAGCTGGACGCCCTGGACAAAAAGGTGGAAATCTTTACGCTGGGCGGAAGCGCCGGGGCCTGGACCCTGACCGCCTCCGACGGCAAAAAGATCTCTGCTGTCAAGGCAAAGGAATTGAGCAATTCCGGCAAGGGCACCGACACCTGGACCATCGCCATCGATGACAACGGCGCCGCCACCATTGCCAGCACGAATACGGCCTGCGGCCGCATTCTGTACAATGTGAGAAACCCCCGTTTCCTGAACTACACCTCGGACACCAACGTGTCCATGCTGCTGCCCAGCATCTATAAGCTGGGCACTGCCGCCGCCCGGGAAAGCGGCATCGTCACCGATCTGACCACCCTGCAGAACGGCGACAAGGTGGTGGTGTTCAACCCCGCCAACAAGAAGGCTCTGTCCTCCGTGTACAACGGCTTCTATAACACAGGCGTGGATGTGGAGCTGACCGGAGGCAAGCTCACCGGCTACACGAATGCAGAGCTGTGGACCGTGAACCGCACCGAGAGCGGCGCCTATACCTTCTCCACCGCCGAGGGCAAGAAGCTGTCCATGGACGAAAAATACTCCAGCACCCCCCTGGACAAGGCCAATGTGGATTGGGCGCTCAGCGCCGCCGCCACGGCGGACTGCTTCTACATCAAGAACGTGGGCCGCGGCAGCTATCTGGAGTGGTTCGCCGAGAAGAACAACTGGAGCTCCTACGGAACCATCGGCAGCAACGAGGCTCTGTTTGCCCAGCAGCTTTATCTGGTGGCAGACACCCAGGAGCCTGACCAGCCCGGTCAGCCTGATGATCCCACCGCTCCCCTGAAGAACGGTGACCAGGTGGTCATCTATAATCCCGCCAACCTGAAGGCCCTGTCCACGGAGTACACCGGCTTCTATAACAAGGGCACCGACGTGACCCTGGCCAATGGCAAGCTCTCCGGTTATACCAAGGCCGACATCTGGACCGTGGGCGTCAACGCCGACGGCAGCTACACCTTCTCCACCGCCGACGGCAAGAAGCTGTCTATGGACGAAAAATACTCCAGCACCCCCCTGGATAAGACCCACACCGGCTGGAGCATCCTTCCCGCCGCCACGGAAAACTGCGTCTATATCCAGAACGTGGGCCGCAGCAGCTATCTGGAGTGGTATGCCGAGAAGAACAACTGGAGTGCCTTCGGCACCATCGGCAGCAACGAGGCTCTGTTTGCCCAGCAGCTCTATCTGGTAGGCGACGAGACGGACCAGCCCGCCGGCAGTCTGCCCCAGGAGGGCGCGCAGGTGGTGCTGTTCAACCAGAATGCCCAGGGCGTCCTGGCCGGGCAGAATGACAATACCGACAGCCCCGCCGTCAACAACGTCTCCGCCCAGGTGGCCAACGGCAAGGCCATTCCCGGCAACGGCGGCGTGGTGTTCACCGTGGAGCGCAGCGGCGAGTATTACCGCTTCCGCAACGAGACCTACGGCTATCTGTGCTCCAACGGCACCGGCAACAACGCCTTCTATTCCCTCACCGCCAGCGACGACGCCGACTGGACCGTGGAGCCCTGCTCCGGCGGCGTAGGCGGCTATCAGCTGGAAAGCCGCACCGCCAAGTTCAACGGCCGGTACAGCCAGTATCTGGAGTATTACAGCGACAGCTATAAGACCTATAGCATGTACAACGTCACGGACTACACCATCTACTCCTTCTTCTTCTATGGTGTGGCCGACAGCGTGAAGCTGGACGGCGGCATCGTCAATGATCCCGCCGTGAAGTTCACCTCCGCCGACTCCGTGAAGGGGGGCCAGGATTACACCCTGACCTTTACCGTGGACGATGCGAAGGCGGTCCAGAAGCTGGAGATCCTGGTGGACGGCAGGTCTGCCGGTGTCATCACCGATTACACCGCCGACGGCAGCAATTACACCGCCAATGTGCCTGCCGCCATGCTGGCCGGGTCCGATCAGGTGACCTTCACCGTCCGCGTGACCAATGTCTCCGGTGCCAGCTACAGCGGCAGCCTGGTGGTCACCGTGGTGGACGAGCCCTCCATCGGGGCCGTGACCCCCCTGAAGGGCAGCCAGACCGGCAGCGACAAGCGGCCTGTCATCTCCGCTGAGCTCATCAACGCCGGTGAGAATCCCACCGTGGAAATGACCGTCAACGGGGAGAAGGTCAACGCCGTCTGTGCCGGCGGCAAGGCCACCTACACCCCCGCCGCCGACATGACCGACGGCCGCACCAATGTTACCGTCACCGTCACCCGCGCCGACGGCAAGTCCGCTTCCTTCAGCTGGTTCTTCACCGTGGGTGAGTCCCGGTATCAGCTGTACTTCGGTCAGCTGCACAGCCACACCCAGTATTCCGACGGCGCAGGCTCTCTGGAGTCCGCTCTGAGCTATGTGAAGAACCTGCCCGACAGCGCCAACGTGCAGTTTGTGGCCTTCACCGACCACTCCAACTACTTCGACAAGAGCGGCGCGGCCAACCCCGAGGGCGCTCTGTATGACATGAGCCTGGCCACCCCCTACAGCCAGGAGACCTGGAACAGCTACCGTTCCGCCGTGGCCGCCTTCAACGAGGCCAACGCCGGCTCCCTGGTGGCTCTGGCCGGCTTCGAGATGACCTGGTCCGGCGGTCCCGGCCACATCAACACCTTCAATACCCCCGGTATCGTCTCCCGCAACAACTCCACCCTGAACAACAAGACCGACTATGCCGGTATGCGCGCCTACTACGCCCTGCTGAGCCAGCAGGAGGGCGCAGACAGCCTCAGCCAGTTCAACCACCCCGGCAACACCTTCGGCACCTTCGGTGACTTCGCCTTCTGGGATCCCGTCATCGACAGCCGCATGTACATGGTGGAGGCCGGCAACGGCGAGGGCCAGATCGGCGCCGGCGGCTATTATCCCAGCTATGAGTACTACACCATGGCGCTGGATAAGGGCTGGCACCTGGCTCCCACCAACAACCAAGATAACCACAAGGGCCGCTGGGGCAACGCCAACGACGCCCGCGACGTGATCCTCACCGACGACTTCTCCGAGGAGGGCATCTACGACGCGCTGCGCGCCATGCGTATGTACGCCACCGAGGACAAGAACCTGGAGATCGGCTACACCGTCAACGGCATGCTCCTGGGCAGCAGCCTCACTGAGGTCCCCGAGAAGCTGGACATCCATGTTACCGTCAACGACCCCGACGCCAGCGATTCCATCTCCAAGGTGGAGGTCATTGTCAACTCCGGCAAGACCGCCTATACCTGGGACGATCCCGCTGTCCTGGCCACCGGCGACCTCAGCGTCACCCTGGACCCCGACTACAGCTACTACTACATCCGCGTCACCCAGGGTGACGGCGACCTGGCGGTCACCGCTCCCGTGTGGGTGGGCGAGACCCTGAAGCTGGGCATCTCCGATGTGACCTGCGGCACCTCCACTCCCGTCACCGGCGAGAAGATGACCGTTACCACCACCCTGTTCAACAGCGAGAGCACCGACGCCAGGATCAAGTCCATCACCTATGCCGTGGGCAGCCAGGTGCTGACCTCCGCCACCGACGCGGGCACCGTTCCCGCCAGCGGCACCCTGGACCTGAGCTATGATATCTCCTTCGATACCGCCCGGGTCTATAAGGTCACCGCCACCGTGGTGCTGGAGCAGGACGGCAAGGAGTATGTGTTCACCAAGGACATTACCCTGGACGTGCTGAACGCCGACGACCTGGTGTATATCGGCATCGACGCCTCCCACTACAACGAGTATGTGGCCGGTAACTACAAGGATTCCATGGGCAACTTCGGCAACCTGGCGGGCAAGTACAACGTCCGCACCGTGGAGCTGAAGACCAGCGACGATCTGATCGCCGCCTGCTCCAATCCCAAGTTCAAGGCCCTGATCCTCACCGCCCCCTCCCGCCGCCTGGCGGACGCCCAGACCGATCCCCGGACCTACAGCGCCGCGGAGCTGGCGGCCATTACCGCCTTCAACGCCGGCGGCGGCACCGTGATCCTGGCCGGCTGGAGCGACAACTACGAGAACTATGACGTGATCCAGAGCAATCCCACCATCAAGCACATGGCCGCCACCCAGAACGAGGTGCTCCAGGCCCTGGGCTCCAGCCTGCGTATTGCGGACGATGCCACCTATGACGATGTCCGCAGCGCAGCCGACGGCGTGGACAAGTGGCGTCTGTACTTCAACACCTACGGTCAGAGCTTCCTGACCGACGGCGTGGAGGTGGACCCCGCTCACCCCTATGACCGCCTGTACACCGAGGTATTCAGCCACTATGGCGGCGCCTCCGTGTATGCCGTGGATGCAGACGGCAACCCCACCTCTGCCCTGCCCGCTACGGTGACTCCGGTGGTGTACACCCATCCCACCACCTATTCCGTGGACGTGGATAAGGACGGCCTGGGCGGCGCCAACGTGCCCAAGTACGCCTATGCCGAAAACGACAGCCGTCTGCTGGCCATGGCCAGTGAGCAGCTGGAGGGCAAGGGTCTGATCATCGTGTCCGGCGCGGCCTTCATGTCCAACTTCGAGGTCCAGGCCACCATCAGTGACAACGGCTCCGAGAAGAACTACTCCAACTACAAGATCTGCGAGAACCTGCTGGGCCGCATCAACCCCGTGAAGATCACCGACATTGCCACGGTCCAGGCCCAGACCGAGGCCGGTCACAAGTACACCATTGAGGGTGTCGTGACCTCCAACGCCTCCGGTTATGACAAGGCCACCGCCTTCTTCGACTGCATCTATGTTCAGGATGAGACCGGCGGCATCAACTGCTTCCCCGTGGCCGGCGACTTCAAGATCGGCGACGTGGTCCGCGTCACCGGCGTGACGGAGACCTATCAGGGCGAGAACGAGCTGCAGGTTTCCTCCATTGAGAAGATCGGCGAGACCACCCCCGTCACCCCCAGAGCCGTCACCTCCACCCAGATCAACGACGGCTCCGTCCTGGGCCAGCTGGTGACCCTGAACGGCTACGTCACCGGCTATGAGATGGCCGACGGTCTGGTCCAGACCATCCTGGTCCGCGACAGCGAGGGCAAGATCGCCCGCGTGTTCATCGACGGCTATATCACCACCTCCTACGATGTGGCGAACCTGTCCGTGGGCTGCCAGATCTCCGCCACGGGCCTGGCCTCCTATGACAACACCTTCGTCCTGGCCGACGGCACCCCCATGGCTCCCCGCATCCGCGTCCGCGACCGCAACGACGTGGTCTGCACCGCCCATGAGCATACCTTCGGCGAGTGGATCGTCACCACCCAGCCCACCTGCACCGAGCCCGGCGAAAAGACCCGCACCTGCACCGGCTGCGGTGAGGTGGAGACCATGGTCATCGACGCCACCGGCCATCACTACAAGGATGGCAAGTGCACCGACTGCGGCGCAGCCGATCCCGGCTATCAGCCCACCCAGCCCGGCGTCAAGACCGGCGACGAGAGCAACACCACCATGTGGATCATCGTCCTGGTGTGCGCTGCCGCTCTGGCTGTGGTGCTGGTCATCGTGTCCCGCAAAAAGCGCAACAGCTGAGAAAGCCTGATCGCTCAGGTAAGCGCTGAACAAAAGGGGGGTCCCGCCACTCGGCGGGACCCCCCTTTCAGTCTGTCAAAAAAGGCAAAAACGGCGTCCACCTTGGTCAAAGGCGGACGCCGTCAGCTTGTCAAAAATC
>ENA-UEQJ01002522-UEQJ01002522.1-human-gut-metagenome-genome-assembly--contig:-NODE-2522-length-12912-cov-7.058668_pt1 | contig 12912 bp, 10 predicted proteins | sample MGYA00242937_ERZ507938 | MGnify/ENA primary metagenome ERZ507938 (study PRJEB26167, sample SAMN06115437) | human gut metagenome | host: Homo sapiens | place: China:Gansu | collected 2015-07-03...
TATATTAAAGATAATGAATACCAGAGAGCAAGAAAGCTTCTGAATTCAGTGCTTAAGATAGACAGGAATAATACTCTTGCAAGTAAGTACCTTGAACAGATAAACCAGAGCCAGAATATTAAAGATAATGATATATCTGGAAGCTTTTTACCTAAGAAGAAGGTAAAGGAAGAAGAAAGCAAGCCTCTTAATGGTAATGATGTAATACTTCCAAGGTCATCATACAAAGAACCAAGCAATGGTGCTATTACAATAGTCAATGTGCTTGTAGGTGTTGTGATTGGTGCGGCACTTATATGGTTCTTAGTAATGCCATCAAGATACAAGGGCATAACAGAAGATTATAACAGAAGTCTGGCAGAATACAGTGAACAGCTTTCATCAGGCAATGTAGAGCTTAACAGTATGGAAAGTGAATTAAAGACTGTAAAGGCAGAGAAAGAATCACTTGAACAGCAGTTAAGTGAACTTAATGGAACTGGCGGTGGCAATAAGCTTTTAATATCAGTTATTGAGTCTGCTAATGCTTATATAGCCAATAAAAGGACAGAAGCTGCTGAGAAGCTTATTGACGTTGATGTAAGTGCACTTCCATCAGACTCAGCCAAGACTTTATATAATACAATTTCGACTGCTGTTATGGCACAGGCAGCTAATGAGTTCTACAGCAAGGCTCAGACTTCATACTATAAGTCAGATTATGCTACAGCAGTTGATGATTATGTTAAGGCATTTAAGTGCGACGCCACTAAGGTAGATGCAGCTTATTATGCGGCTAAATGTTATGTCGCACTTTCACAGACAGACAATGCCAAGAAGTACTATCAGTACATTGTAAATGACTTTAAGACAAGTGGATATTATAAAGAAGCTAATGATTATGTGACATCACATTAATTACCACACGATAAATCCCTGACGGAAATTAGTCCGTCAGGGATATTTTTGTGTAACAGGAAATTCTGATATAATTATATGTTACGCTTAGCACAAGGGTGCCGATACCCTAAATAGAGGATAGGAGGATAGTTATGAGAGATGATACACAGCTTCTTAATAATGGATTAGACAGTAAATTAGACAGCTATGATACAGCAGAGGATATTAAAAGAACCGATTACATATATATGGTCAGCGGGAATAATCTTGTTATAAGCCTTAATGCAGAACTTGACCATCATCTGGCAGATGAGATGAGAGAGGTAATAGACGATATAATCGATAAAAGGGGAGTGGACAGGGTTATTATAGACTTTTCCAAGGTTGATTTTATGGATAGTGCTGGAATAGGGCTTATAATGGGAAGATATAAGAAGATACGCGATATAGGTGATATATGTGTTGTCGGAATTAATGAGAGCATTAAAAGAATACTGCTTATATCTGGACTTCATAAAATAGTAGATATATATGATAATCTGTGCGATGCCGTCAGAAAGCAGAATAAGAGGGGGATGTAAAATGCAGGAGAATAATGTGGATGTAATATTTGATGCAATATCAGAGAATGAGAGTTTTGCAAGAGTGGTTGCTGCAGCTTTTGTGACAAGATTAGACCCGACCTTAGAGGAAATATCAGATATAAAAACAGCAGTATCAGAGGCAGTTACCAACAGTATTGTGCACGGCTATGAGGGAAAAGGCGGCAAGGTATATATGACACTTTCTTTAGAGGATAGGGAGATTATTATAAAGATAAAAGATGAGGGTGTAGGAATAGAAAATGTCCATAAAGCAATGGAGCCTTTGTATACAACAAAGCCAGAGCTTGAAAGGTCAGGAATGGGCTTTTCATTTATGGAAGCATTTATGGACGAGCTTAATGTGTATTCAAGAAAAAATGTGGGTACAACTGTAATTATGAAGAAAAGAATAGGAGAAAGTAACAGGTAGAATGGATGTGTATGCTTGCGATCATACTAAAGAATTGATCATTAAAGCACACAACAATGATAAATCAGCAAGGGAGAAGCTTGTTATTGATAACAGCGGACTTGTGTGGAGCATAGTTAAAAGATTTACAGGGCGGGGTGCAGAGATGGAGGATTTGTACCAGATAGGCTGTATTGGGCTTATAAAGGCAATAGACAATTTTAATATGGACTATGATGTGAAGTTCTCAACTTATGCAGTTCCAATGATTACGGGTGAGATTAAAAGATTTCTTAGAGATGACGGCATAATAAAGATAAGCCGGAGTATTAAGGAAAATGGATACAAATGTTTTACGGCTTCCCAGAAGTTAAAGGGTATTCTTAACCGCGAGCCGACTATTGAGGAGCTGTCCAGGGAAACAGGAATAGCGACAGAGGATATAATTGTTACAATGGAGGCTGGCGACTGCGTGGAGTCAATCTATAAGACAATATACCAGAAGGATGGCAATGAGGTATGTCTTATAGATAAGTTAGAGGGCAAGGATGGCGGAAGCGACAGCATTATTGATAATATAATGATTAATGAGCTTGTGGACAGCCTGTGCGAGAGGGACAGGAAGCTTATAAGAATGAGATATTATGAGGATATGACACAGACACAGGCCGCCAGGGTATTAGGAATATCACAGGTTCAGGTATCACGTCTCGAAAAGAAAATATTAAACCGTATGCGAAGCCAGATAGATATAGAATAATATGGGCAATATTGGCAATACTTCTAACAGCATTATTTAATCAGCATAAAATGCTGTGAAATGGAGGTTACTATGTCAAAAACAGTATATTTAAAGATAAGACAGCTTACTAAGACAGACAAGCAGGATGTGTATCTGTCTGATGTGGCAGAAGTATATGCTGAAAAAAAGCTGCTTCCTAAGATAAAAAGCATAAAGCTGGCAACATTTTACAGGACTAAAAAGGACAGGATATGTATAAGCTCAATGCAGGTTATATCAGCGATACAGCAGCTTGATGATACACTTGACGTTAATAATATAGGCGAGAGTGATTTTATAATCGATTACAGAAAGAACCAGCAGCCGGTGTGGTTATCTGTTATTCTTAAGATTATCGTGTGCATAATAATATTTATAGGAAGTGCTTATGCGATAATGGCGTATAATAATGATGTCAGCACAATAGAGATATTTGAAAAAGTATACCGGATGTCAGGTGTGGACTGGCTTATGAAATACAATGTGTGTGAGATAGCTTATGCAATAGGGTTGTTTGCCGGGATAGCAGTATTTTATGACCATTTTGCTGGAAAGAAGATGAGTAAAGCACCAACCCCTATAGAGGTGTCTATGAACCAGTATGTCAAAGATGAAAATCAGGCTATGATTGACTCTGTAGAGTGTATGCCAAGATGCGTAAGAAACAATTATCCGGGGGCAACAAAATGCTGATTAAAATATTATTTATCATACTTATCGGGTTAAGTGCCGGAGGTGTTACGGCTACAGGACTGTTCGCCTTAATATCAAGCATAGGTCTTATTAACAGATACGCAGATGTGACCAACACAACAGAATCAATAATGCTTTATGAGGAAATGATTATATTTGGTGCAGGGATTGGGAATATATGGTATATATTTGAACTGCCGATTAAGCTTGGCGTGGCAGGTGTTATATTGTATGGTGCGGTATCTGGAATATTTATAGGTACATTTTTAATATGCCTTGCAGAAACAGTCAAAGCACTTCCTATATTAGCACACAGGGTAAAGCTTAAAAAATGTCTTGGCTTTGTAGTTTTGTTTATTGCTATTGGAAAGATGGTGGGACATTTGGTATACTATTTAGTACCTTAAATACTAAACAGACAGGAAGAAAAAATATGATTACGAGAAAAGAGCTTGCAAAAGCGGCTAAGAGAACATTTAAAAAGCATTTCTGGATATTGGTTGTTGTGTGTCTTATAGCAGCGTTTGTTGGAAGTGAATTTACGGAAACTTTCAGTTTCTTTAAAATGCAGATGACAGACATTAATAATACAGATACGAACGAATCACAGGGCGTTACGCTTGTTACATCAGATATTGATAACAGGACGAAAAGTGCAATGCTTGATGCAATTGTATCAGTTATTATGAACAATGAGGAACAGGGCAAAGAGCAGTCACAGACACTTATCGACAAAGCAAAGGATAATGCAGGGGACATACTGGGGAGAACTTCGGGAATATTATCATCAGTTGTTAATAATGTATCATCAGGTGCGGTTGTATTTACTATAGTTGATGTTGTATACGGAATTACGGGTTCAAGACATCTTGTTGTTATCCTGCTTTTATGTCTGGCACTTATATTTTACTTTGGAATAAGATATGTCGTGAAAATGTCTTATGTTGTTATATCAAGAAGAATATTTCTTGAAAGCCGGACATATAAAAGTGTAGGGGTCGGCAAATTTATGTTCCTTATGAGAGTAAAAAGGTGGATGCGTGTAGCCTTTACAATGTTCGTTAAAGACTTGTATACAATATTATGGTCGCTTACAATAGCAGGGGCTTTTATTAAGCCGCTGTCATATATGCTTGTGCCATATATAATAGCCGAAAATCCAGACATAAAGGCTAATGATGCAATAACCTTATCAAGAAGAATGATGAACGGCTATAAGTGGAAATGTTTCTGCTACCAGTTATCATTTATTGGCTGGAATATATTAAGCTTTATATCTATGGGTCTTGTGGGGGTATTATATTCCAATCCATATAAGACAGCATTTTTTACAGAATTATATGTTCTTATAAGAGAAAATGCCATTAAGAATAATATAGAAGGCATGGAAATGCTAAGCGATGTATATCTGTATGAGCGGGCAGGAAAAGAAGAATTGCAGGCAGCTTACGCAGACATATATCCATATATGAATGAGGACTCTCCAGAGGAAAGATTTGATGATGATATTATGAAATCTGACATCAAGTATTTCAGGAGATTAAGAAAGTTTCTTGCTGACTGGTTCGGCGTAATTCTTTTTAATACGAGTGAGGAAAAGAATTTCGAGGATGCCAAGGTAGAACAGATAAAGGTTGACAGATGTAAACAGGAGATACTTGGTAATATGTATCCTTCAAGGCTGTTTACATTAAAGGAGCATAGAGCTAATTTTGAAAGTACGGTATATATGCGTAATTACTCAATTCCATCTCTTATACTTATATTCTTTGTAATGTCATTTATAGGGTGGTTCTGGGAAGTTTCATCACACTTAATGCTTTATCATTCATTTGCTAACAGAGGGGTGCTTCACGGACCCTGGCTTCCAATATATGGAGTAGGCGGTCTTTTGATACTTCTGCTTCTTAAAAAGTTCAGGGAAAAGCCGGCTCTTGAGTTCGTTCTGGCGATTATTCTGTGTGGAGTTGTTGAGTATTTTACAGGACTTGTGCTGGAACTTACACATAACGGACAGAAGTGGTGGGATTACACAGGATTTTTCCTTAATATTCACGGGCGTATATGTGCGGAAGGCCTGTTAGCCTTTGGTATTGGTGGAATGGCTATAGTGTATTTTGTAGCACCATTGCTTGATAATTATTTTAGAAAGATAAAGCTTCAGATTATTATACCATTATGTGTGGCACTTATGATGATATTTGTTGCAGACCAGTTGTATACAAAGAAGCAACCTAATGTGGGCGAGGGCATAACATGCCTTAACATATATGATATGTATTATTATTTATGAATAATTCTTAAGTTTATGGTAATGCTAATAGAAACATATGTTAATAGTAATATAATGCAATAAGACAGGCGGAATATATGATTATTAATATCAACATATGTCACTAATAAAGCATATGTAGGAATGAGGATTATTATGGTTCAAGATGTTGAAAAAAGAAATAAAAGCTATAACCAGTATGTTGAAAATGTCACGAAAAAGGCGGGGTGTGTATACAACTGCTTTAAGGCATTTATAACAGGTGGAATTATATGTACAATAGGCCAGCTTATTATGAATTTAATGAAGATGACAGGAATGACAGCAGATGATGCAGCAAGTTATACAACGCTTATACTTGTTGCTTTAAGTGTTATATTTACAGGCTTTGGAATATATCCGCTTATCACGTCTTTTGGAGGAGCTGGTGCACTTGTTCCGATTACAGGATTTGCGAACAGTATAGCTTCTCCTGCGATTGAATATAAGAAAGAGGGACAGGTATTTGGTATTGGCTGTAAAATATTTACGATAGCAGGACCGGTTATATTGTATGGAATATTTTTCAGCTGGATTATAGGTCTGATATACTGGATAATAAGTCTTATGTGATTAACTATTTGGAGGTACTAAGGAAATGGCAATGACCGAATTAGAACAGCATTATAATAAATTCAATGAGGAGAAACGTCTGGATTCACGTCACGGAAGGGTTGAATTTATAACATCTATGAAATATATCCATAACTGCCTTGATGATATTAAGGCGGCTATGGATATTGCCAGTGATATAAAGATACTTGATATAGGTGCAGGAACAGGAAGATACAGCGTTCCATTATCTGAGGAAGGGTACGATGTCACTGCGGTGGAACTAGTAAAACATAATCTTGGACTTCTAAAGGCTAAGAATTCAAATGTCAAGGCATATCAGGGCAATGCACTTAAGCTTAAGCGTTTTGAAGATAATACATTTGATATAGCACTGCTTTTTGGACCTATGTACCATTTGTTTACATTTGAGGATAAGCTTAAGGCACTTAATGAAGCAAAGAGAGTTGTCAAGCCGGGTGGAATTATACTTGTGGCATATCTTATGAATGAATATAGTGTTATTACATATGCGTTTAAAGAAGGACATATTAAGGAATGTCTTAATGGGAACAGACTGACAGAGGATTATCACACTGTATCAAGTGAGGAGAACCTCTATGATTATATGAGAATAGAAGATATTAACAGTCTTAATGAAGCGGCAGGGCTTGAGAGAATTAAAATATTATCACCAGATGGACCGGCTAACTATATAAGACCATATCTTAATAAGCTTACAGAAGAAGAATTCGCAGAATTCGTGAAGTATCATCTTGCAACGTGCGAAAGACAGGATTTAATCGGAGCGGCAGCACATACACTTGATATATTAAGAGTTAAGTAATTTTAACTGGATACATCAGTGAGTGGCAGAATTTACTTTTGGCACTCACATGAAAATATTAATATGGAATAATTAACGGATAATGCTGGGAAAATAATACAGTAATGAATAAATTACCTGATAAAGCAGATACTACCTATTGATGATTGATTATGAATAAATATTAAGAGGTAGCGTATGATTGCAGGTAAACAGAGTATTAAATTTGATAATAATGTATACATCAAAGCAGGAGCTACAGTGGCGGGAACTAAGGAAAAGAAAGGACCGCTGGGCTGCTGCTTTGATGTCGTTTCGCAAGATGATTTATTTGGTGGTGAAAGCTGGGAGGAGGCAGAGAGCAGGATACAGAGCCTTGCATTTGAGAAGCTGTTAGAAAAGACAGGAATGATGCCAGAGGACATAAGATATATATATGCAGGTGACTTGTTAGGTCAGCTTATAGCGACATCTTTTGGATTAAAGACGTATGATGTGCCGCTTTTTGGACTTTATGGTGCGTGTTCAACTATGGGTGAGTCATTATCGCTTGCGGCTATGTGTGTTAATGCTGGTTTCGCGGATAATGTGGCGGCGATAGCTTCAAGCCATTTTGCAAGTGCTGAGAAGCAGTTCAGATTTCCATTATTATATGGTAACCAGAGGCCAATGAGTTCAACGTGGACGGTTACAGGTGCAGGAGCGTATCTTGTATCTAATTCCCCAGTGATAACAAAATGTGATGGAGATGTGTGCCAGATTGTGGATAATGGATATGCAAAGGTAATTATATCGGGCATAACTACAGGAAAGATAGTGGATTACGGCGTTAAGGACTCTATGAATATGGGAGCCTGTATGGCACCTGCGGCGGCAGACCTAATAGAAGCCAACTATAAGGATTTTGAAGTGACCAAAGGGTATTACGATATGATTATAACCGGTGACTTGGGGTATACAGGTAGAGAGATACTTCTTACACTTCTTAAAGAGAAAGGAATAGATATAAGTGATGTATACACGGACTGCGGAATAGAAGTGTTTGATAAAAATGAGCAGGATACCCAGTCAGGTGGAAGCGGTTGTGGGTGCAGTGCGATAGTTCTTGATACGCTTGTATTGGACAAGTTAAGAAAACGTGAATTAAAAAGGGTATTATTTGTTCCAACAGGGGCATTGTTATCGCAGGTAAGCTTTAATGAAGGTAAGTCAATACCGGGAATAGCACACGGCGTTGTGCTTGAGGCTGTATAAGGTGCATAACACAGCATTGTGGCAGATATAAGTTGAAAGTTCATAACAGGATTGTTATATGTCAGTAAAAGAAAGGAGCTGGGAGTTAAAATGGATTATTTGAAAGCATTTGTTGTAGGCGGAATTATATGCGTCCTGACACAGATTTTAATGGAAAAGACCAGACTTATGCCAGGAAGAATAATGGTTATACTTGTAACCACAGGTGCGGTTCTTGGTGCGGTAGGATTATATGAACCACTTGTGCAGTTCGCAGGAGCAGGAGCGAGTGTTCCGTTGACAGGCTTTGGAAATGTACTATGGAAGGGAATGAAAATGGCTGTTGATAACTCGGGCTTCTTGGGATTGTTCAAAGGTGGCTTTACAGCCTGTGCGGTGGGAGTGTCAGCGGCACTTGTATTTGGCTATATTGCCTCGTGGATATTCGAGCCTAAGATGAAAAAGAAATAAAATTTACAGCGATATATAAAAAGCCCCTGCTTATTAATTTATAGGGTTTGCTTATAGCACTTGCGTAAAGGCTATAGGGCATTTGGAAGGACCTTATAAATATAGTAAGAAGGGGCTTTTTTATATTGCATATCGTTATGAATATTAACGAACTAATTAACGCAATAACTAATTAAATAACTAAATAATCAGCTGGCTGACAGTTACAAGCTATTGTTACCGACAGGTTAATTACTGCTTCCTGTAGTAGAAGCGGTTGTGTTCTGCTTTGCAGTTGTTGACTGCGAATTAGAAGCGTTCTGTGTGGTGGTTGTAGCTGTTGTGTTCTGCGGGGTCGTGTTCTGCTTTGCAGTTGTTGACTGGCTGTTGTTACTGTTATTGTTAGTAGTTGTTGATGGTGTTACAGGTGCGGCTGTTGAGTGAAGCGTACAAAGCTTGCTTAGCTTCTCATCAGTTATCGCATATTGTGCATCAGCAGTTGTATAACCAGAAGTATCCTCACCACCTAAAGTGTTAGTTGATGACTTCTTAACATAAATGTTAGTTGAAACATTAGTACAGCCTGCGTTAGCAACAAGACCTGAGTCATTACATATATTAACCTTAACGTGAGTATCACAGGTTTCTGTAGGCTGGTTGTCAGCCGCAAAATATTCAGTGATTATACAGCTTCCTCTAGGGTCAGCATCACATAAACCTTCAACAGGGAGCTTGCCTGACTTAGAGCATACAGCAACCTGTACAATATCATCTGGCTGTGTGAAGCTTCCAGTAGGAAGATTTTCGTGGATTTCCTGCATAATAGCTTTCCATATACCGGTATGGTTGACTGAGTCAACACGCTTAGAGTTATCATCATAACCTACCCATATAGAAGCAGTGTAGTAAGGTGTAAATCCACAGAACCATATATCAGTATCAAACTGTGTAGTACCAGTCTTACCAGCAACCGGCTGGTTAGATAACTTGGCTCTTGTAGCGGTACCTGAATTAACAACAGATTCCATACCGCTTGTAAGAAGCCATGCAGATGACTCTTTTAAGACTCTGTGTGTTTCTGGTATTGAGTTGTCAATAATTACATTACCTTCTCTGTCTAATACCTTAGTGTAATATATTGGCTTGGTATATGTTCCTTTGTTGGCGATTGCCGCATAGGCGGCTGTCATATCTATATTACATACACCCTTTGTCATACCACCAAGTGCAAGTGACTGCACAACATCGTGGTTTCCGTTAATTGCATTTTTGGTAGATACCAAAGTTGAAAGTCCGAACTTTTCAAGGTAGCTGAAACCAACGCTTGGTGTTATCTGTGTAAGAACCTTTACAGCAGGTACGTTCTGTGAACGTGTGAGTGCTTCACGCACTGTCATATATCCAAGATACTGTCCTTCTGTGTAGTTCTTTACAAGTCGTGCATCTGTTCCTGAATAATAGTAAGGTGCATCATCGATAGCAGAAGCAAGAGTGATAGCACCAGTATCAAGTCCTGGTCCATAAGCAACAAGCGGCTTGATAGAAGAACCCGGTTGTCTTGTTACATCATCAGTAGCTCTGTTTAAGCCTCGGTCAGTAGCCTTATCTCCACGTCCGCCGACAAGAACTTTAACATAGCCTGTTGACTGTTCTATTATAGAGAAAGAAATCTGAGGCTGTATAACAAAATAGGACTTCTCATAAGTAACAGTTCCGCCATTAGCTGTCATAGCTTCCCTGTACTGGTCAATATAGCCCTGAGCAGTAGTTTCATTTCTTAATGTAAGGCTGAAAGAAGAATCAACATTTTCTTTAAACCATTTCTCCATATTATTCTGTGAATAATATGAAAATGTTCCATCTGCCTCTTTTACTGTGAGATTATAATTAATAGTAAAATCTGTATTGGATGGATAGTAGTCTGGGTCATTAAGTATTGAATCTGCAATGTTCTGCATAGACATATCCTGAGTAGTGTATACAGATAAACCGCCAGAATATATCATACTTGTAGCCTGCTGTTTAGAATAACCCTTCTGCTGCATAAGGTCATCTATAAGCTGGTTGATAACTTCATCTACAAAATAAGAATAATTAGATGAAGAAGAAGCAGCTGATACATCAATACCTTCAAGTCTTGCATATACATCATCTGCAACAGCCTCGCTGTATTCATTAGTAGAGATGTATTCCTGCTTTAACATATTATTAAGCACGGCAAGCTGTCTTTCCTTATTATCATCAGGATTCTTCAAAGGGTTAAGTCTTGAAGGGTTCTTGGTAATAGAAGCAAGTACGGCACATTCGCTTAAAGTAAGCTCGGATACATCTTTATTAAAGTATCCGTTAGCAGCCGCCTGTACACCATAATAACCATTGCCTAGGTTAATTGTATTAAGATAGTTCTCTAAAATGCTGTCTTTGTCCATAACAGTTTCTAGCTTGATAGCAAGATAAAATTCCAGAATCTGCTCTTTTGAATATTTCTTTTCCAGCCCCCACGCAATAAATATTTCCTCAATTTTTCTCTGCCATGTTACTTCCTGCGTAAGAAAAATATTTCTTGCAAGCTGCTGTGTTATTGTACTCGCACCCTGGGCAATTTCATTACTCTTCTGGTTTACAATTGCTGCTCTTACAATTGCTTTGTAATCAATTCCGTCATGATTATAAAAATCCCTGTCTTCCATTACAACAAATGCATTATCGAGTGTTAGCGGAATGTCACTGAAACCGACATAATACATATCTTTGCTGCTTTTAATCTTGCACAGTTCGTTCCCATTTGTATCATATACAAGCGTCGTCTTACTCTCTTTAAATGTGCTGGCTGTGCTTGAATCAACAAATGCCTTTGCAATCCTGCTCATGCGTAATATTGCAAATGCCTTAGGACCGGCATAAATGCCGCCTACAATAAAAAGGACTGCTAATATGCCAAGGATTACTCTTTTAACCATTTTCTTTTTCTTATTTTTCTTCTTTTTTGCTGCCATACGCACCTCTGTAACTTACACATTGACCTTTATTTCTTATAATATGTCACATAAATATTGCCAGCCTGCGTAAATAATTTTGTCGCATTCGCCTGCGTCTGTGTTACTTCACTTCCTGTTGAAGCATCAATATATGTCACATTTGATGTATCATATGCTGTTATTACAACATAACCATCGTCAGTCTTTGCTATTACAGGTTTTCCATCACTTACAAATGACAATGCATTTTCAAATGAAATACCTTTCAAAGTCAGCCTTGTAAGATTCTTATCGCTTCCCATAAAGCTTTCAACAGCATGTGAAGCTGCCGCATATGAATTGCCATATGATGACGATAAACTAAAGCCTTTTATCATATATGAAGATGTCTTAAATCTCTTCCAGATAATATTATTTTCTCCATCATAAACATTACCGTAATTACCTGCCGCCGCAATAATTGCTTTATCAGCATCGTCATATGAGCTATAATATCTGCCTTTTCCTATAACATTATAGCGTTCACATGTACCGATATGAATATCATTAATATCAATCGTCCTGTTTTCCTTATACTCAACAGAACCTGCAGCTCTTGTTATGACCGAGTCAGGCTTCCCGCCGCCTTTTGGAAGCACAATAACCTGTTCTACTTTTCTTAATGAAGTAGATATTATATCAAATGATGCATGCTCACTCGTATTATTTTCATCTTTATTGATAAGCTGGTCTACTGAAACAGCCGAATAACCCGAATCACTCTTAGCAACTCTGTCAAGATTAATTCTTAATCCGTCAACGTTCGCACTGCTTACATATACTCCATCCTGCTCATATTCTTTTATAAGTTCATAACCTTCATTCATTATGCAGACTTTATACATCGGAAATGTAGTAATACCATTTTCATCATTTATAATATCAGTGCTGTGTGCAATACCATATATAAGATCTGTATTAACATATCCGAGAACCATAAGCTTATCGCCGGGCGGTGCATCTATTGTATAATCATTGGCTCTCTCCATATTAAATACCCTGATGCTGTCAGTATTATAAAGTTCTCCATTGGTACTGTAAGCTATTATCCGTCCGTTTCCTGAAACTTTATATGTGCCTTTAGACATTTTATCAATAGCTGCTCCTAGGCGGTGACGACGGCAGGAAGCTGTACGACGCCGTCCAGAAGGCCATCGACAAGGCCAAGACCCTGGGC
>ENA-UEQJ01002524-UEQJ01002524.1-human-gut-metagenome-genome-assembly--contig:-NODE-2524-length-12899-cov-3.559819_pt1 | contig 12899 bp, 10 predicted proteins | sample MGYA00242937_ERZ507938 | MGnify/ENA primary metagenome ERZ507938 (study PRJEB26167, sample SAMN06115437) | human gut metagenome | host: Homo sapiens | place: China:Gansu | collected 2015-07-03...
GACAAAGAAAGTCAAACTCAATATTCCATTTATGAGTGCCGGCATGGATACCGTTACTGAGCACCGCATGGCGATCGCTATGGCGCGACAGGGCGGAATCGGTATCATTCACAAAAACATGTCGATCGAGGCACAGGCTGAAGAGGTAGATAAGGTAAAACGTTCTGAAAACGGAGTAATCACAGACCCATTTTATTTGTCCCCGGAACATACATTAAAAGATGCAGATGAGCTGATGGCAAAATTCCGCATTTCCGGTGTTCCGATCACTGAGGGTAAAAAGCTCGTCGGAATCATCACAAACCGTGATCTGAAATTTGAGGAAGATTATTCCAAGAAGATCAAAGAGTGCATGACTTCCGAGCATCTGGTTACAGCTAAAGAAGGCGTAACTATGGAAGAAGCAAAGCGCATTCTTGCAAAGGCAAGAGTCGAGAAGCTTCCGATCGTCGATGAAAACTTTAACTTAAAAGGACTCATTACGATCAAAGATATCGAGAAACAGATCAAGTATCCGAACTCCGCAAAGGATGACCACGGAAGACTTCTCTGCGGTGCTGCAATCGGAATCACAGCAAATGTTCTTGAGAGAACAGAAGCCCTTGTAAATGCAAAGGTCGATGTTGTTGTTCTCGACTCTGCGCACGGACACTCTGCGAACGTTCTCAACTGCGTAAAGATGATCAAGGAGAAATATCCGGATCTTCAGGTAATCGCCGGTAACGTTGCAACGGGTGAGGCTACAAGAGCCCTGATCGAAGCCGGCGTTGACGCTGTCAAGGTTGGTATCGGACCGGGATCGATCTGTACGACACGTGTCGTTGCAGGTATCGGTGTTCCGCAGATCACTGCTGTTATGGACTGCTATGCAGTTGCGAAGGAGTACGGTATTCCGATCATCGCCGACGGCGGTATCAAGTATTCCGGAGATGTTACAAAGGCACTGGCAGCCGGCGGTAATGTCTGCATGATGGGATCGATGTTCGCGGGATGCGATGAGAGCCCGGGAGACTTCGAACTTTATCAGGGAAGAAAATATAAAGTTTACCGTGGAATGGGATCCATTTCCGCTATGGAGAACGGCAGTAAGGACCGTTACTTCCAGTCGAACGCGAAGAAGCTTGTTCCGGAAGGCGTTGAAGGACGTGTCGCTTACAAGGGATTCGTTGAGGATACCGTATTCCAGATGCTGGGCGGTCTTCGTGCCGGTATGGGATATTGCGGTGCTCATGATATCAAAGAGCTTCAGGAGAACAGTCATTTTGTTAAGATCTCCGCAGCCGCACTCCGCGAGAGCCATCCGCATGATATCCACATCACAAAAGAGGCTCCGAACTACAGCGTAGACGAATAATTTTAATCCCGAGAGGGCAGCAAAGGGCTGTGCAGGCGGCGGAAACGCTGTTCCCTGCACAGCCTTTTTTCGGACTGTGTGTATTTAGAAATAAGGGACCAGATGGAAAATTTTATGAAGATGCTTTCGACCCAGGCGATCCTGCTCGTGTACATGGCGGTGGGATTTTACTGCAGAAAGCGTGGAATTATTGAAAAAAAGATGCAGGGAATGCTCACGGATTTTGTTCTCAGGATCACGCTGCCCTGTATGATCTTTAACTCCTTCAGCATGCATATCACATTGGACATGTTAAAACAGGCGGCCCTGTGTCTCGGAGTGGCGTTTTTTATCTGCTTCGCGGCATGGCTCGGTGGAAAAGTTGTCTACAACATGTATCCGAAGGAGAAAAAATCCGTCTTACAGTATGCCACACTCGTCAATAACGCGGCGTTTTTGGGGCTGCCGATCGTGAAGGCGGTGCTCGGCGAGGCGGGAATGTTCCTGGCGTCGATCTTTATTATCCCGAACCGTATCTTTATGTGGACGGCGGGAGTATCGATTTTCACGGCGGAGGCGGATAAAAAGGCTGCGTTTAAGAAGGTCATGCTGAATCCGTGCGTGATCGTGATCTTTATCGGACTTTTCAGGAGCTTCACAGACTTTACTTTGCCGGAATTTCTGGCAAAGTCTATCACAGGACTCGGAAACTGTACAACTCCGCTGTCCATGGTCCTGATCGGGACGATGATGACGGAACTGACGCCGGCGTCCTTTAAGGACTGGAGTACTGTGTACCTGGCGTTTATGCGCCTTGTGGCACTGCCATTTCTGGCGCTCTTTATCATGCGCCTGTTAAATGCAGATCCGATCATGACATTATTTATATAGGTTTACCTGGGGTTCCAGGAGAAAGGGAAAACGGCTGAATTTTAAGGAAAAGCCGGAATAAAAGAAGTTTTATGAGTATTTTAAATGTAGAACACTTAAGCCATGGTTTCGGAGACCGGGCTATCTTTACGGACGTTTCTTTCCGCCTGTTAAAGGGGGAACATATCGGTCTCATCGGAGCAAACGGTGAGGGAAAGTCCACATTTATGAATATCATCACCGGGAAGATGATGCCGGATGAGGGAAAGGTTGAGTGGTCAAAAAATGTCCGTGTGGGCTACTTAGACCAGCATACCGTGCTTGAGAAGGGTATGACGATCCGCGACGTGCTTAAGAGTGCCTTTTCCTTCCTCTTTGAGATGGAGGAGAAGATGAACGACATCTGCGCGAAGATGGGAGATGCGTCCGAGGATGAGATGAACGCCATGATGGAGGAGCTGGGAACGATCCAGGATCTTCTGATGGCACATGATTTCTACATTATCGACTCCAAGGTGGAGGAGATCGGACGCGCCTTCGGCCTCGACGAGATCGGTCTTGACAAGGACGTTGACGAGCTCTCCGGCGGACAGAGAACGAAGGTCCTCCTCGGAAAACTTCTTCTTGAGAAGCCGGATATCCTGCTCCTCGACGAGCCGACAAACTATCTGGATGTACAGCATATCGAGTGGCTGAAGCGGTATCTTCAGGATTACGAGAATGCTTTTGTCCTGATCTCCCACGATATCCCGTTTTTAAACAGCGTGGTAAACCTGATCTACCATATGAAGAACCAGAAGCTTGACCGCTATGTGGGTGACTATGACCGGTTCATGGAAGTCTACGAGATGAAAAAGAGCCAGTTGGAGGCAGCTTACAACCGCCAGCAGGCGGAGATCGCGAAGCTTCAGGATTTCGTTGCGAGAAACAAGGCCCGTGTTGCGACGAGAAACATGGCGATGTCGAGACAGAAGAAGCTGGACAAAATGGAGGTCATCGAGCTTGCAAAGGAAAAACCGAAGCCGGAGTTCCATTTCCTGAATGCAAGGGCAACCGGAAAACTGATCTTTGAGACGAAGGATCTTGTGATCGGTTATGATGAACCACTTTCAAAACCGCTTAATTTCCTCATGGAGCGCGGTGAGAAGATCGCGGTCATCGGTGCGAATGGTATCGGTAAAACTACCTTTTTAAAGAGCATTCAGGGGTTGATCCCGGCGATCTCCGGAACCGTTGAGGTCGGTGACTATCAGTTCCCGGGTTACTTCGAGCAGGAGATGGCACCGGGAAATACGACGACCTGTATCGAGGAGATCTGGAAGGAGTTTCCGTCCTACACCCAGTACGAAGTCCGCTCTGCCCTTGCAAAGTGCGGCCTGACTACAAAGAATATCGAGAGCCAGGTCCGCGTCCTCTCCGGTGGTGAGCAGGCGAAGGTCCGCCTCTGCAAGCTTATGAACCGGGAGACCAACGTTCTGCTTCTCGACGAGCCGACGAACCATCTGGATGTGGATGCGAAGGACGAGCTTAAGAGAGCACTTTCGGAGTACAAAGGAGCAGTCCTCCTCATCTGCCACGAGCCGGAGTTCTATGACGGACTGGTGTCAAAGGTTTGGGATCTCAGTAAGTGGTCGTTAAAGATTTGATATATTTACAATTGAAGAAATCCGTGTCCTGCATAACGAAATCTGCAGGACACGGATTTTTTGTGCAATAAGAAATTCCGAGGAATTCCCTATTGCACAAAAGGCACATTCTTTTTTAAGACGATTCATCGCTGGCTTTTCTCTGTATGCGGCAGCCGTCCCCGCAGAAACCGCTTTTTGATCTCCGGCCACGAAAACGGGATCAGCGGATAGATATAGCTCTTTCCGGCGATGGTGCGGTTGAATACGATGGAGCAGACGGCGATGGCGGTGCCGAGGATGAAGCCCCAGACGTTTAAGAGGGAGGTGAGGATCAGCAGGATCACACGCATGAATTTTAACGCGTAGCCCATCTCAAAGCTTGCCTGGGAGTAGTTGGCGATGGTGACGAAAGCCATATATAACATCGTCTCCGGGTTGAACCAGCCGGATTTTACGGAGTACTCACCGAGAACAATACCGGCGATAACACTTAACGGTGTGGTCAGCATGCTGGGCGTATTGACAGCGGCGAGGCGCAGGCCGTCGATGGCAAATTCCAGGATCAGGAGTTGGAAGATCAGCGGCACATACATGTCATCCGCCAGCTTGATAAACTCCAGCCAGCCTGGGATCCAGTTCTGGTTCTGCATAAAGAGAAGCCACACCGGGGTCAGAAACAGGGTGAGGAAGGAGACTGTCATCCTGGAGAGACGCAGGTAGGTTCCGGTCACCGGCGGGAAGTAGTAGTCATCTGCCTCCTCGATAATATCGAAGACTGAGGACGGCAGGATCATGCAGGCGGGGGAATTGTCAACAAGGATGACGATGTTTCCCTCCAGAATAGACGCCGCAGCCGTGTCCGGACGTTCAGAAAAACGGAATTTTGGGAACGGGTTGAACCATTTGTGGGGAAAGATACATTCTGCCAGACTTTCCTGATTCATAGTCAGAGCATCTACATGCAGATTTTCGATGCGGTCCTTGATCTTATTTAGCAGGTCCTCGTCCACACGACGTTTCATGTAGCAGATCGCAATGTCTGTGTGGGAGCTTTCTCCGGTCTGCATGATCTCCACCGTGAGATTCACGTCCCGGATCCGGCGGCGGATCAGGGCGGTATTGAAGATCATGGTTTCCACGAAGCCATCCCGGGAGCCTCGGAGCACCTTGTCTTTTTCGGGCTCCGAGACCCCGCGGGCCGGGTAAGTACGGCAGTCGATGAGGATTGCCCGGTCATACCCGTCGATTAAAAGACAGGAGAGGCCGGAGAGGAGTTGTGTAAAGATATTTTTATCATCGGTCTCCACGGTGGTCTCGCCGTAATGGACGTACTGCTTTGCGAAATCATGGGCAGATGATGGGAACGAGTCCGGTTTTACGGAGGCGAAATCCTGCATCAGGCGCAGAAGGATCTCGTCCTTTGTGAAGCCGTCAATGAAGTACAGGCAGGCTTTTTTGTCCGCAATAGTGAGAGTGTGGTAGACGATATCGAAGTTTTTTTGGACATCCAGGATCTCGTGAAAGCGGGAGATGTTCTGATCGAAATTGGATGAAATGTTCATGGATATCATGTCCTTTCAAGAGTTATGATGATGTAGAGTGTTGCAAGCGACCGCGCTCGGTGCGAGAATGTGCCAAGGTACATTTCTTTTAAAAAGCAGACCCGGTGATCAATAATCGAAAGGGGCAGTCATGAGTCACGTGAAGGGGGAGTGATTCCTTCAGACGATATTTTGCAGATATTATTTCAAAAAAACATGAAATTATACGGGACATACCTGCGGCCTGCAAACCGCCGAAAATGCGTACTGTATACAAAGTTCCAATTCCACTGGGCAGAACCACCATAGAATAGATTGTTTTTTTGTAAAAACAACGAATCTGCTTTTCCCCAGCGGACATTTGTGCGGAAGATAGTAAATATATACAATAAAATTGTGCAAATTTAACTATATTTACCATAGCATTTCCCACAATATTTTGCTATACTGCATAAGCATTGAAATTGAAGGGGTATCAATTTCGAGGAACTGTATAATGCAAGGAAATTGTACGTGAATGAAAGGCTGTGCTCAGTGGGGGAGCACAGCCTTTCGCCGTTTAAGCGCTGCCCGTATGCAGTTCAGCGAATGTGAGTGCTTATGCAGGCAAGAGTGCAGCGCACACATATTTGCCAGACTGACGCATGGTCGGACTATTCATGAAATATTTCTTAAACAGATGAAAATCCATAGCCCTTTTCAGAAAAAAAGTGTATAATAAAAAGTAATCATTCAGCCATACGGAAATTTTCAAAACAATAGAAAGCCCGTTTATGACTGAATTGTTGTATAACGGCATATATTCCAAAACTGACTGAAATTCTGCGCTGCAGCGCGGCTATCAAAGTCGGAATGTAATAAGGAGAGCAAAATGAAAGACGGATTTATCCGGGTGGCGGCGGCCACCCCAGATTTAAAGGTTGCAGATCCTGTGTTTAACCGGGAACAGACCTGGAAGATGATGCAGGAGGCAGCATCCCGGGATGTAAAGATCCTGGTGTTCCCGGAGCTCGGTCTCACCGGATACACCTGCAGTGACCTGTTTCTGCAGGACACCCTGATCGATCAGGCGAAGGAAGAACTCTTATGGCTCTTAGACGCATCAAAGGATATGGATATGCTGACCTTCATCGGACTTCCGTGGATGAAGGACGGAAAACTCTACAACGTAGCGGCTGCCATCAAGGATGGCGAGCTTTTAGGCCTTGTTCCGAAGAGACATCTTCCGAACTATTCTGAATTCTATGAGCTACGCCATTTCAACCCGGGTCCGGTAAAACCGGATGTGGTAGAGTGGGGAGAGAGCCTGATCCCGTTTGGAAGCAAGATCCTGTTCCGCTGCACGAATATCCCGGAACTCATAGTCGCCGCAGAACTCTGCGAGGACGTATGGACGATGGATCCACCGAGCGTCTCCCACGCGAAAGCCGGAGCTACCGTGATCGCAAACTGCTCCGCCAGCGATGAGACCACAGGAAAAGCGGGATACCGTGAGACATTGATCGCCGGACAGTCTGCCCGCCTCGTATGTGCGTACATCTATGCCAATGCCGGAGAGGGCGAGTCCACCCAGGACCTCGTCTTCGGCGGACATGATATCATTGCCGAGAACGGAAATATCCTTGCGGAATCCGAGCGTTTCAAAAACGGCATGATCACGGCGGACATCGATCTTTACAGACTTAAAAACGAGAGAAGAAGAATGACCACATGTCAGCCGGGTGCGGAGACTGAGGACTATGATTACATGGACTTCACCTTAAATAAAACGGAGCTCACATTAAAACGCTATGTCGATCCGGCACCTTTCGTTCCGTCAAACGAGAAAGAGAGAACCGCCCGCTGTGAGGAGATCTTAACGATCCAGGCCATGGGCTTAAAGAAACGTCTCGCCCACACCGGTGCCAAGAGCGCAGTTGTAGGAATCTCCGGCGGACTCGACTCCACCCTGGCACTTCTTGTCACAGCGAGAGCCTTCGATATGCTGGGCATTCCGAGAGAAAATATTCTCTCCGTCACGATGCCGTGCTTCGGAACTACGGACAGAACCTACAACAACGCAGTCACACTCACAAAGAAGCTGGGCGCGACATTAAGAGAGGTAAATATCAGAAAAGCAGTTTCCACCCACTTCGAGGATATCGGACATGATCCGGCGATCCATGATGTGACTTACGAGAACTCCCAGGCAAGATACCGCACCCTGATCCTCATGGACCTCGCGAACAAGACGAACGGCATGGTCATCGGAACAGGAGATATGTCTGAGCTGGCTCTTGGCTGGGCGACCTACAACGGCGACCACATGTCCATGTACGGCGTGAACGCGTCTGTTCCGAAGACGCTTGTTCGTCATCTTGTCCGCTACTACGCGGATACCTGCGGCGACAAGGCCCTGGCAGATGTACTCAACGATGTTCTCGATACCCCGGTGAGCCCGGAGCTTCTGCCGCCGGAGGACGGAAAGATCTCCCAGAAGACGGAGGACCTGGTCGGACCTTACGAGCTTCACGATTTCTTCCTCTATTATATTCTCCGTTACGGTTATCATCCGGCGAAGATCTACCGCCTGGCGAAGATCGCTTTCGCGGGAGTTTACGAGGACAAGGTGATCTACAAGTGGTTAAATACCTTCTACCGCCGGTTCTTCGCACAGCAGTTCAAGCGTTCCTGCCTGCCGGACGGCCCGAAGGTCGGATCTGTTGCGGTTTCTCCGAGAGGTGATCTCAGAATGCCGAGCGACGCAGCGAGACGGATCTGGATGGATGAAGTGGAGAAACTTGACCCGGAGGAAGGGAGATGATCACAAGCACAAAAAATGACCAGGTAAAAGCAGTCATTGAATTAAAGAAAAAAGCGAGAGCGAGAAATGAGCAGGGACTTTTCGTCGTCGAGGGAGTGCGGATGGCCGCTGAGCTCCCGAAGGATCAGGTTAAAAGTATCTATGTTTCTGAAACTTTCGCGAAAAATCCGGAGAATGCCGCAATTCTTGCGGAGTACCCGGGATACGAACTTGTCAGCGACTCTGTGTTTGCGGTGATGTCCGACACGCAGACGCCCCAGGGTGTGCTGGCACTTGTCAGACAGTTTTCCTACGGAATGGACGAGCTCTTAAAGAGTGACCGTCCAGCTCATCTGATGGTGCTGGAAAATCTTCAGGATCCAGGAAACCTGGGAACGATCCTGAGAGCCGGAGAGGGCGCGGGGATCACGGGACTCATTATGAGCCGTGATACTGTGGATATCTACAACCCGAAGGTGATCCGTTCCACCATGGGATCCGTATTCCGTGTCCCGTTCTTCTACACGGACGATCTGGAGCAGACCGTTCTGGATCTGAAAGCGCGGGGGATCCGGGTATTTGCGGCCCATCTCGCAGGAAAGAATAATTACGAGCAGGAAGATTATACTGGTAATACGGCGTTCCTGATCGGAAATGAGGGAAACGGGCTGACGGAAAAGCTTTCCAACATGGCAGACACCTGGGTGAAGATCCCCATGGCCGGAAAGGTGGAGTCGTTAAATGCCGCCATCGCTGCATCGATCCTGATGTTTGAGACGGCAAGACAGCGGCGCGCATAAAGGAGTGATTTTATGGATATGATCGGATGGCTGGTGGCCTTTGTAATTCTGATCGGAATCGAGGCGGCGACCATGGCGCTTACGACGATCTGGTTTGCGGGCGGGGCTGTGTTCGCGTTTTTTGCTGCGGTACTGGAATTTTCCGTGCAGTCGCAGCTTGTGGTGTTCCTGATCGTATCGTTTGTCCTTCTTCTCTTTACAAGACCGCTCGCTATCCGGTTCGTCAACCGGGAGACCGTGAAGACGAATGTGGACGGGTTGATCGGAAGAAGGGCAAAAGTGATCAAAAAAATCGACAACAATGAGCCGTCCGGGGCCGCTGTCATCGACGGCCAGGAGTGGACGGCGAGATCCGCGGATGAAGCGGTGACGATCCCGGTGGGGACCCATGTGGTCATAAAGGAAGTCCGTGGCGTGAAGCTCATTGTGGAGATGATTCCAGAAACAGAGAATAGGAACTGATAAAAAGTTTCCGGCTTGCTCATAGTAATATGAATGGGCTGAAGAAAAAAATGGGGGATAAAGATAATCCCCCACAAAAACATAAAGGAGGACATAAAGATGCCAACAATTTTAGTATTAGTACTGATCTTTATCATTCTGCTGATCCTCGTTTCCTGCATCCGCATCGTGCCCCAGGCACAGGCGATGGTAGTGGAGAGACTCGGCGCGTACCTTGAGACATGGAATGTGGGAATCCACTTCAAAGTTCCGTTTATTGACCGCGTTGCAAAGCGGGTCCTCTTAAAAGAGCAGGTCGTTGACTTCGCTCCGCAGCCGGTGATCACAAAGGATAACGTCACCATGAAGATCGATACGGTCGTGTTCTTCCAGATCACAGACCCGAAGCTCTACGCATACGGTGTTGAGAACCCGATCATGGCCATCGAGAATCTGACAGCCACCACGCTTCGAAACATCATCGGTGACCTGGAGCTCGACCAGACCTTAACTTCCCGTGAGACCATCAACACAAAGATGCGTTCCGCCCTGGATGTTGCCACGGACCCGTGGGGCATCAAGGTAAACCGTGTGGAGTTAAAGAATATCATTCCGCCGGCAGCGATCCAGGATGCCATGGAGAAACAGATGAAGGCAGAGCGTGAACGCCGTGAAGCGATTCTTCGTGCGGAAGGTGAGAAAAAATCCACAGTCCTTGTTGCAGAAGGTAAAAAAGAATCTGCCATCCTTGATGCAGAGGCAGAGAAACAGGCAGCTATCCTCCGTGCAGAGGCTCACAAAGAGGCTACCATCCGCGAGGCAGAAGGTCAGGCAGAAGCAATCCTCAAGATCCAGCAGGCAAATGCAGATGGTCTTCGTATGTTAAAAGAAGCAGCACCGGATGCAGGCGTTCTTCAGTTAAAGAGTTTAGAGGCATTTGCAAAGGCAGCCGACGGAAAAGCTACCAAGATTATTATCCCATCCGAGATTCAGGGAATTGCAGGTCTTGCAAAATCTGTTGTTGAGGTCGGAAAAGAGAATTAAGCATGAAAACGAGGCTGCCGCAGGAAAATATTCCGTGGCAGCCCGTTCTATCTTATAAGAAAATGCAGCCGGTAAACTTTTATTCGTGGAAAAAGGGATGCATTTCAAAATTCAAGCAGAAAAGGACGGTAGAATGATGAACTTAAAAGGACGCAATTTCTTAAAACTCATGGATTACACACCGAAAGAGATCTTATATCTGATCGATCTTGCGGCTGACCTGAAAAAAAAGAAAAAAGAAGGCATCTTACATGACAGCCTGATTGGAAAAAACATTGCATTGATCTTTGAAAAAACAAGCACCCGTACCCGCTGTTCTTTCGAAGTTGCAGCGCATGACCTTGGAATGCATGTGACATATCTTGATCCAAGTGGTTCCCAGATCGGCAAGAAAGAGAGTATTCCGGATACAGCAAGAGTGCTTGAACGTATGTTTGACGGAATCGAGTACCGTGGTTACGGTCAGGACATCGTGGAGGAACTTGCAAAATATGCCGGTGTTCCGGTCTGGAATGGTCTGACCAATGAATTCCATCCGACTCAGATCCTGGCTGACTTCCTGACTATGTCGGAACATACCGATAAACCCCTGAACAAAGTAACTTTTGCTTATTTGGGAGATGCTCGTTTCAATATGGGTAATTCTTTGATGGTCGGTGGTGCTAAAATGGGTATGGATGTTCGGATTGTTGCACCTAAAGCTTTACAACCGGCTGCCGAATTGATCGCTACTTGTCAGGAGATTGCAAAGGAAACGGGTGCAACGGTGACTGTAACCGATAATGTAGAAGCTGGAGTGAAAGGATGTGATTTCTTATATACCGACGTATGGGTATCTATGGGAGAACCTGCCGAAGTATGGGCAGAACGGATTAAATTGTTGATGCCTTATCAGGTGAATGCAAAAGTGATGGAAATGACAGGAAATAAGAATTGTAAATTTATGCACTGTCTGCCCGCTTACCATAATCTGGAAACTCAGGTAGGTCGTGATGTACATAAACAATTCGGCCTGAACGGTATCGAAGTGACGGAAGATGTATTCGAATCTCCGAATTCTATCGTATTCGATGAAGCTGAAAACCGTATGCATACGATTAAAGCTGTGATGGTTGCCACTCTGGGTGACTAAAATGAACTCTCGGCAAAAGAAATGTGTCAGGTTTTCCCTGGCACGTTTTTTTGTTTTCAGTAACCTAAGGTTAACTTATCTTATTGGTCCTGCTATTTCTTTTTGGAATTTATAGATAGCAAAAGTACTGGCAGGAATGGTTTGCTACAGCGTTTTGCCGGAAAATTGAATCGGAAATTCGTCCGGTTGGATCAAATTGGACTGCTCCAGGGTGTTTTCTAGTCTCGGTTCATTGGACCGGAGTTGGATGCAAGTTCCGTTTGTCAGTCTTTCCTGGGGGGTCAATCCGTCGAAATTGAATGCCAGCTTCTGAGGTTGCCCGGAAGTATTGACTACCTTCACAATAATTTCCCGGGTATCGTTATCCCAAACCGCGCTGGCAAAGAGGCCGTACTGATCGTCATTGCCGGCAACAGGCTTTTGATTCATCGTTAGGGGGAGTACCTGATTACCTTTATTTCTCGAAAATAGTTGTTGTACATAATAACTACTAGTGCGTACGGCATGTAGATTGTCGAACCAAATCATATCCGGTCGCCATTGCCATCCCTCTGTACGGGCAAAGAGAGGTGGTGCATAAGTGGCCATGTGGATTACGTCGGCGTTCCGTTCCATTCCCGTCATAAAGGCTGTTTCCAAAAGTGCTGCATTGAAATGATTCCATTTTTTCCCCTGACCATGACAAGCATACTCTCCTGCTAAAACTTTAGGACCTTTACGGTCATATCGATCATACCGGTTACCTTGGGATAAAAACCAGCTTTCCGGTCTGTAAAAATATTCGTTGACCAGGTCTACTTGTAGGCGTTTTATTTCCGGCCATAGATAGTCGAATTGATCTCCTTCGGAATTCGGACCCGAACTGCCGATAATCTGAATTTCCGGATAGGTATTCCGGATGGTCCATTTCTGCCCGTATTTTGCCCCAGGTTGTACTCGGAGTCGGAGTACCGTTAGCGAACTCGATCAAATCCAAAGCATTCTGAATATAAGGAGCGAGATCGTCGGGAGCTATGTGAGCAGAAGCATCGTTATTCTGGAACTGGCAAGCCGGGCCATAGCTTAAAACCGGAAGTGGTGTCGCTCCGATTTCTTCGGCTAATTGGAAAAACTCAAAAAATCCCCAACCGTAACTTTGGTAATTTACAGCTTCTTTCCCGTCAGGTATACGTGTCCAGACGCTGAAGCGGTATTGTTCTCCTTTTTTTACACCGATACCGAAATAACCTTCATTTTCCAGGCTTGTCCATTTATGGGGATAACCGGAGGGAGAGAGGCGAACATAATGAGGGTTGTATTCGAACGGACCGTCATTCTTTACTTCTAGC
>ENA-UEQJ01002526-UEQJ01002526.1-human-gut-metagenome-genome-assembly--contig:-NODE-2526-length-12898-cov-3.319944_pt1 | contig 12898 bp, 8 predicted proteins | sample MGYA00242937_ERZ507938 | MGnify/ENA primary metagenome ERZ507938 (study PRJEB26167, sample SAMN06115437) | human gut metagenome | host: Homo sapiens | place: China:Gansu | collected 2015-07-03 | study...
TGTTGAGCTTATTGTAGGCCGGATAAAACGCGCCAGCGTTGCATCCGGCATTTGGCTCCTGTTGCCGGATGCGGCGTGAACGCCTTATCCGGCCTACAAAACCACACAGATCATGATGTTATGTGCGTTTATGACCGAATGCGGACCACATTCACATCATTTCTTACGCGCGTATTTCAGTGAATCCAGCGCTACGGCGAAGATAATAATCGCCCCTTTGATGATGTACTGCCAATACGGGTTTACGCCGATATATGTCAGGCCATAGTTGATGACGGTAAAAATAATTACCCCGGTCACCACACCAATCACCGTCCCCACACCGCCGCTGAACGATACACCGCCTACCACGCACGCCGCGATAGCATCCAGCTCATACATAAAGCCGAGGTTGTTGGTGGCAGAGCCGATACGTCCGGCTTCTAACATCCCGCCAAAGGCATAGAACACGCCAGACAACGCGTAGATCATCAGCAGGTTCAGGCCGACGTTGACACCAGATACTTTCGCCGCTTCCGGGTTACCGCCGATAGCAAAAATGTTCTTACCGAAGCGGGTTTTGTTCCACAACACCCAGACGAACGCCACCGCAATCAACGCGTAGAAGGTGATGTAAGAGAGACGGAAACTCCCCAGCGCGACAAAGCCCTGAGCAAAGGTAGAGAAGCCACTGTCAAAACCAGAAATTGGCGACGCCCCGACAAAGTCGTAATAGAGCGAGTTGATGCCATAGACGATGATCATCGTGCCGAGCGTGGTAATGAACGGCGTCACGTTGAGATAAGCGATAATCAGACCGTTGATCAAACCGATCACCGCACCAATGGCACAGACAATCAGAATAACCAGCGCAATTGGCATCGTCGCCATTTCCGGGCACACTTTGTTGGCGTTATCCATGGACTGCAATAATGTCGCAGCCACCACTGCCGCCAGCCCTACCTGACGACCAGCAGAAAGATCGGTCCCCTGGGTGACAATTAACCCTGCCACACCGAGCGCGATAATAATACGCACCGATGACTGGGTGAGAATATTACTTAAGTTCAACAGACTTAAAAATGTTGGGTCCTGGAAAATAATAATCGCCAGCAAAACTAAAAGAACGACGTAAATACCGCCCTCTTTCAGGTAAGTAAGAAAACTTTTCTTATTTAACGCACTCATGGGAAGCCCCTAATCTTAAAGGTGCAAAGACGCAAGACGCAGAATTTCGTTTTGCGTTGTTGTTTTTGTATCGACAATTCCGGAAACGAGACCATTGCTCATGACCAGAATACGGTCTGTTATCCCTAACAACTCAGGCATTTCAGAGGAGATAATAATAATCCCCTTGCCTTTCTTCGCCAGTTCGGCAATTAACTGATAAATTTCAAACTTCGCCCCGACATCAATACCGCGCGTCGGTTCATCGAGCATTAATATTTCTGGTTGCGTTAACAGCCAGCGACCAATAATCACCTTTTGCTGATTACCACCTGAGAGCGAACCAATTTGCGTCCGATGCCCCGGTGTTTTTACCCGCATCGAATCAATCACCCACTGGGTATCGCTTTTCATCCGCGAGTTATCCAGTAAACCAACTTTATTTTTGTAGTTGCGAATATTGGAAATTAACGAGTTAAAACCAATATCCAGATAGGCATAAATTCCCGTTGAGCGGCGCTCCTCAGTTACCAGTGCAAATCCGTGATTTATGGCTTCGTTGGCATTATGGTTATTGATCTGTTTGCCGTGCAACGTAATGGTGCCAGCCGATTTCTCGCGAATACCAAATAACGTCTCAACAATATCGGTACGTTTCGCCCCCACCAGACCGGCAATACCGAGGATCTCCCCTTTATGCAGATCAAACGAGACATCGCGAATCGACGGCTGGCGCAGTGACGTCAGGTTACGTACCTCGAGGATGACTTCGCCCGGTTTGTTTTCTTTGTCAGGGAAACGCTGGTTAAGAGAACGCCCAACCATCATGGCGATGATCTTGTCCATCGTCAGTCCTGCCAGCGGTTCGGTGGCGATCCACTGACCGTCGCGCAATACGGTAACTTCATCACATAACTGGAAGATTTCTTCCATTTTATGCGAGATATAAACAATACCGCAGCCGCGCTCTTTTAATTTACGAATAATAGTGAACAGATGATTGACCTCTTTTTCGGTTAACGAAGAAGTCGGTTCATCCATAATCACAATTTTCGCGTTATAGGAAAACGCTTTGGCGATTTCGATCATCTGCATTTGCGAAACGGATAATGTGCCGACGCGCGCACGCGGATCGATATCAATATCCAGTTCATCAAAAATCGCTTTGGTTTCGCGGTACATTTTGTCCTGATCGACAAACATGCCTTTGGTGGGATATCGCCCCAGCCACATGTTATCCATCACCGAACGTTGTAATACCAGGTTTAACTCCTGGTGTACCATCGAAATACCATTTTCCAGTGCTTCTTTGGCAGAATGGAAATCGATCTCTTTACCCTGGAATAAAATGGTGCCGGAGTCTTTTTGATAAATACCAAACAGGCATTTTAATAATGTCGATTTTCCTGCACCGTTTTCCCCCATTAATGCATGGATAGAATGTGGCCGGACTTTTAAATTAACGTTATCAAGTGCCTTAACACCAGGAAAGGACTTGTTGATACCGCTCATTTCCAACAAGTATTCCCCGGAAGACGGAGTCGTTGAGCTGACCATATAATTTTACCTTGTTGGCCATACAATAAGGGCGCAGTAATAGACTGCGCCCAATCAGTCTTATTTCTTGCTGAATTCAGCCAGGTTGTCTTTATCTACGCCAACATAAGGTACGCGGACCACTTTGTTGTCGATTTTCCAGTTGGTGCCATCAGCCGCACCTTTGCCATCGGCCAGGTTTTTCGCCAGATCAAAGGTCGCTTTCGCCTGGTTGTTAGCATCGTTCAGTACGGTGCCCGCCAGTGCACCGGATTTCACCAGCGCCAGCGCTTCTGGCAGCGCATCGACGCCAAACACCGGAATGCTGGACTTGTTGTGTGCTTTCAGTGCTTCTACCGCGCCCATTGCCATCGCATCGTTGTTGGCGATAACCACTTCGATTTTGTTGGCGTTCGGGCCAGACAGCCAGGCGTCCATCTTATCTTTCGCCTGAGCGGTATCCCACATAGCGGTATCTAACTGTAACTGTTCAGTTTTGATGCCTTTATCGTTCAATTCTTTAATCACGTAAGTGGTACGTGCTTCTGCATCCGGATGGCCCGGTTCACCTTTCAGCAGTACGAACTGAATCTGACCGTCTTTGTTCAGATCCCAACCCTGATTCGCCGCCCAGTGTTTAGCAATCAAATCGCCCTGAATAATGCCGGACTCTTTGGAATCAGTGCCAACGTAGTAGGCTTTGTCGTAGCTATCCAGCGCCTTACGAGACGGTTCTTTGTTGAAGAAAACCACCGGCACGTTTTGCCCACGCGCTTTCTCAATCACCGTACCCGCAGCTGCCGGGTCAACCAGGTTGATTGCCAGTGCCTTCACCCCTTTCGCCAGCAATACGTCGATCTGATCGTTCTGCTTGGACTGGTCATTCTGAGAATCATTCATCAGCAGCTGAACATCTGGCGCGGCTTTCGCATCTTGCTCAATAGCCTTGCGCACTACAGACATAAAGTTATCGTCGTACTTATAGATTGTTACACCAATGCGAGTATCAGCAGCGTGTGCAGCGGCACCGAATAACATGCTGGCCATCACAGCAGACAGGGTTAACACCTTCTTATTCATGGTATCTCCGGTTTTTCTTATGCAGGGTAGTGCTTGAGATAAATGCTCGGCGGGGCAGTAGAGTTAATGAAGTGTTACTGAACGCCGAAGCTCACTTTTTAAAATTCGTTCTTCCATGCCCGGTAACGCTCCAGAAAACGGCTTTAATTGTTGTTATGACGCTATTACCTCGGTGAAAGTGATTATTCACTGTTACATACGGGTTACAACGTTAAAACGGTGCAATCATAGCTATCACATTGTTAAGATACTGTGAAATCACTCACAAATTGAAAGCGGTTACATCGCCTGATTTGTTGAGTTAGTGATCGCCGCCGCATTCTGGCGTGTTGCGACAGAATGGCGACGCACTAACGTCGGCATAAAACAGTGGCTGGCACGAGGATCAATATTGCCTGCTGCCCCCTGCAAGGCCAGTTCGGTGGCTAATTTCGCCATTGAAGCAATGGGATAACGCACGGTCGTTAATTGCGGGTCGGTGTAACGGGCGATGGGAATATCATCGAAACCGATGATTGAGAGATGTAACGGAATCGCAATGCCATTATCTTTTAATGCTGTCAGTGCGCCAGCGGCCATATTGTCGTTATAAGCAAATATAGCGGTAAGTTGTAGATTGCGCCCCAGCAGTTCAACCATCGCCGCCTCACCGCCCGGCATGTCCGGCGTACCAGTGCCAATCCAGCTTTCCGGCGGAATAATATCCTGCTCTTTCAACGCACTCATCCAGCCTGCTTTACGCATGGCGTCATCTTCAATGCCGTGGCTGGAAGAAAGATAACCAATACGTTGATGACCGTTATTCAGCAACATGCGCGTCGCCATTCGGGCACCGCTGAGATTATCCAGGCAAACGCAACGATGGGCGTACCCCGGCACAACGCGGTTGATTAACACCATACCGGGAATGTTATCCATAAATTGCGCCAGTTCATCGTCACTCAATGCTTTTGAGTGAACAATCAACGCATTACAACGCTGGCGAATTAACACCTCAATGGCGTGACGCTCTTTTTCCGCTTCATGATAGCTATTGCCGATTAGCACGTATTTCTGATGCTGCTGAGCGACCAGATCCACCGCTTTTACCAGCGCGCCGAAAAACGCATCAGAAACGTCCATCACCACCACGCCAATGGTGTCGCTAACCTGAGTTGCCAGCGCCTGGGCATTGGCGTTTGGCCGATAATCCAGCTCACTCACGGCTTTCATTACTGCTTCACGCGTGTCGGCACTGACCAGCGTGCTGTTATTGAGCACTCGGGAAACCGTTGCCACAGAGACGCCAGCCTGACGCGCTACATCACGAATGGTGATCATATTCACTACCTGTTATGAGATTGCAGTAAATGACTGCTTGCTGGCGGCTATTTTGTCAGCACTGAATACAGGACTTCGTGAATCGAGTCACAGCAATGGAAACGGTTACAGCCGTTTTGTTAACGAATGTGATCCAGATCGTTATCTTGATGTTTTAGATATTGCCGGTCCGGCAGCACGCAAAGTTAACTGACGCCAGAGCCATTCCACCGGCCCCTGGCGGAAGTAACGCAGCCAGATAACAGAGAAGAGGATATTCGCCAGCCATACCGGAATAACAAACGCCAGCAGCTCCAGGCGGTCAAAATGCATAAACAAACCGAGGTGGTAAAAAAGCGTGGTACAAATCAGCGTTTGCAATAGATAGTTGGTCAGCGCCATCCGTCCGACGCAGGCGATTGCCAGCACCAGCTTAAAGCGGCTTAATTGCGGCCAGAAACCATAAAACAGCGACGCATAGCCAATCGCCTGAAACGGCGCACTCAGTTCCCGCGGCATTTGAAGTAAGAAGGCACACCAGCGATACGCCCAGTCCAGCTGCCATTGCAGGGCGATGGCAGGAAGGTTAATGGTCACCCCAATCGCCACCAGCACAAAACCAGTACGACGATAGTGACGTAAGCTGAACTGCCCTTTCAGCCAGCCGCTGCGCATCAGCGCCGCACCAATGAGCATCATCCCAGCCAGTTGCCAGCCATACTGTGCGCCCAGTGCCAGTAAACTGTTGCCAACACTATCGGCACGATTACTGATCGCTTCAACACCACCGTGAAGTTTCCAGTATTTTTCATACAAAATAGCCGATGCATCCGGCGTCCAGGCGCGGCTGGTCTGGCTATCGGAAATCAACCCCAATAACAGCAAAACGCCAAGCCCCACCAGATAAAGCATGACGCCGGTATTAAACAGGCTTTTTACCGATGGCGCATCGCGCACCAGCCGCCAGCAGATTAAGCCCACCAGCCCGTAAGCCAGCAGAATATCGCCGTCCCAGAACAATAAACCGTGAATAAAGCCCAGCAAGACTAACAGCGTTAACCGCGACTGGATCCAGCGTCTGCCACGGGGCAGCAACATTTGCAGGCCAGCACCAAACAGCAGCGCAAAAAGCGTGAGGAATTTCACCTGGCCGATGAGATCGAGAAATGCCCAGGTCCATGCATCCTGCGGCGTAATAGCGCCGTACCAGGCGGGATTAAGATAAGCCGCCTTTGGTAGCCCAAAGGCGCTGATGTTTAATAGCAGGATCCCCAGAATGGCGACGCCGCGAACAAAATCGAGCGTGACGTTGCGCTCCATGGTTCCTGCCTTTTAATCAGTTGTGATGACGCACAGCGCGCAGAAACTCGTGGCGCGTATTCTGACTGGATTTGAACAATCCACCAAGAGAGGTCGTTGTCGTGGCACTGGTTGCATCGCGGATGCCACGCGCCTTCACGCAGTAATGCACCGCGTCGATCGAGACAGCCACGTTATTGGTGCCCAGCAGCGTTTGTAGCGCAATAAGAATTTGCTGCGTCAGACGTTCCTGCACCTGCGGACGCTGGGCAAAGAACTGCACAATACGGTTAATTTTTGACAGACCGATCACCGAATCTTTCGGGATATAAGCCACCGTCGCTTTGCCATCGATGGTAACAAAATGGTGTTCACAGGTACTGGTCAGAGTGATATCGCGCACGGTGACCATTTCATCGACCTTCATTTTGTTTTCAATGAGGGTGATTTTCGGGAAGTTGGCGTAATCCAGACCGGAGAAAATTTCATCGACATACATTTTAGCGATGCGATGCGGCGTTTCCATCAAACTGTCATCAGCCAGGTCGAGATTCAGCAGCTGCATGATTTCGGTCATATGACCAGCAATAAGGCTTTTGCGCGTTTCGTTATCCATTTCATGCACGGGCGGGCGCAGCGGTGTTTCCAGTCCTCGCGCAACTAACGCTTCATGAACCAGGGCCGCTTCTTTACTGAGTGATGGCATTTATGATTTCTCCTGCAGGTGTGACGCCTCCGCCCTGCGTGGGGGCAAAGTTATTAAGCTGATTTACAGCCTGATTATTGTGCGTGAGGCGGCGCACATAATCCAGTATTCACAGCGATAATTATTGTAATTGCCACTGCCTTTCATCAGCAGATGTTAAAACATCGTTATGCAAATACGGAAGTGAAAGTTACTCACAGCACATTGAATAAACGGTATGATGAAGAAATTGCAAACAACACAACAAGGAGCCACGCATGGAAATGCTCGAAGAGCACCGCTGTTTTGAAGGCTGGCAGCAACGCTGGCGACACGACTCCAGTACCTTAAACTGCCCGATGACGTTCAGTATCTTTCTCCCACCCCCTCGTGATCACACCCCGCCACCAGTGCTGTACTGGCTTTCCGGATTAACCTGCAATGACGAGAACTTCACCACCAAGGCGGGTGCCCAGCGGGTAGCGGCGGAACTGGGGATTGTACTGGTGATGCCAGACACCAGCCCGCGCGGCGAACAGGTTGCCAACGACGATGGCTACGATTTAGGCCAGGGCGCGGGGTTTTATCTTAACGCCACGCAACCGCCGTGGGCGACGCATTACCGGATGTATGATTATCTGCGCGATGAATTACCGGCGCTGGTTCAGTCGCAATTTAATGTCAGCGACCGCTGCGCCATTAGCGGTCATTCAATGGGTGGTCACGGTGCGCTGATTATGGCGCTGAAAAATCCGGGTAAATACACTAGCGTTTCGGCCTTTGCGCCAATTGTGAATCCGTGCAGCGTCCCGTGGGGAATCAAAGCGTTTAGCCGCTATTTAGGTGAGGACAAAAATGCATGGCTGGAATGGGACAGTTGCGCGCTGATGTATGCCAGTAATGCGCAGGATGCGATCCCGACGCTTATCGATCAGGGCGATAATGATCAGTTTCTTGCCGACCAGTTGCAACCCGCAGTTCTGGCAGAAGCCGCGCGCCAGAAAGCGTGGCCGATGACGCTGCGTATTCAGCCGGGATATGATCACAGTTACTACTTCATCGCCTCTTTTATAGAGGATCACCTGCGCTTCCATGCGCAGTATTTACTGAAGTGAAAGTCCGCCCGGTTCGCCGGGCATCTTCTCATCAGAAGCGATAATCCACTGCCATAAAGTAACGACGTCCGTCTTCGTTATAGCTGTAGTCGTCACGACTGAGATCCTTGTCGCCAAGGTTCAGCACGCCTGCGCGCAGTTTGACGTCTTTAGTCACCTGCCAGGCCGCGCCGGTATTCCAGATGGTATAACCGCCCGGTGTTTTAGCCGTCGCGCTGTCGGCGCGTTTCTGCCCGGTATAGTGCCCAGAAACATAGAATGACCAGTCTTCCAGCGCCAGCGGTTTCCAGTCCAGCGTACCGTTAGCGGTATGGAACGGCAGATCGGATAGCGGTTTGTTTTCGCCGTTGCTAACATCACGACCATCGTTGTAGGTGTAGTTGAATGACAGTTTCCATTCATCGTTGAACGGAATTTTCAGTTCGGTTTCCACGCCCTGAATACGAGCTTTGTTAACGTTGTAGTAGCTAAATACCGGTATGCGCCGTCCGTTAGCGCCCGTCTCAAAACCAACAAAGTTTTGGTAGCCCGGTGCAGCGTTGACGTCAGACGTACGGCTGATGCTGATGCGATCTTTCACATCGTTACGGAAAACGGTAACGCTGGATTCAACCCCTTCCAGCCAGCCTTCTTCACCCATGTAGTAAAGCCCCAGCTCCCAACTTTCGCTGGTTTCTGGTTTCAGATCCGGGCTACCCACAATCTTACATGCGCCACGGCAGGAATTGCTCGTCCAGTCAGGGCTAAGTTGCAACAGAGAAGGTGCTTTAAATGCCGTCGCCCAGCCCCCTTTCACCGTTACGGTGTCGGTGGCGTTATAAACCAGGTAGGCACGCGGACTCCAGTGTTCACCGTAGGTTTCGTGATCGTCCATACGCACGCCGGTCGTCAGCGCCAGCGGCTCGAAGATCCGCCATTCATCTTCCACAAATAGCGCGTACTGGCTGGCAGACGTTTTGGAGCTGGTTCCCCCGGTCAGGTTCACCGCATCGCTAAGTTTGTCGTGACGCCATTCACCGCCAACCGTGAGAAACTGATTAATCGCCGTCAGCGGCAACGTGTATTTGCCGTCGACCGTATTGCTTTCGGAAGTTATCGGGCTGCTGTTGCCAGGGTTTTTGTTCTCGACTTTCTCACCGTAGTATTTCAGTTCGCTGGTGCCGTAATCCCAACGCCCATTATGGCTGACGGAGTAGTTCTGGCGTTCCAGGCGGTTTTTGTCCAGCGAGTCGGAATCACGATCCTGACGGTCGAAACCGTATCCGGCAGTAAAATCGTGATTTTGATTCGGTGTCCAGGCAAATTCGACATTGCCGTCGCGGCTGGAGAATCCTTCAATACGCGGCGTTTCTCCGGTATCGGTGGTCGTTGAGTTTTGCGGGTCATCCTTTTCACGTTTTGCCAGGCTGCCGTAAGCTTTCATTCCCAGCACACCATCAATTAATGGTCCACTGGTAAAGAACTGACCGTTATAGGTATCACCGCGATCGCGATGTTCCTGAATGGTGGTATCGACGGTAACGGTACCCGACCATTTCTGACCGATTTTTTTGGTGATGATATTCACTACACCGCCGAGCGCATCGGAGCCGTACAGCGACGACATCGGGCCACGAACCACTTCAATACGTTCGATGGAATCGACCGGGATCCAGTTCAGATCGAAATCATTGTGGCGGAAGACGGCATTGCGGGAGTTAACGCGTTTACCGTCGACGAGAATCAGGGTGTAGCTGCTGTCCAGACCACGAATACTAACGCCCTTACGGTTATCCCCTTCGTTCGTCAGTTGTACGCCAGGCACTTCTTTGAGGACATCCTTCAGATTCTGTACCGGTTTTCGCTGCAGGTCTTCCTGGGTAATGACGCTGATACTGGCGGGTGCATCTTTAAGGTTTTGTTCAACGGAAGATGCAGTGACAACCATCGTTTCGCCATCATCATCGACCGCTAACACAGGCCATACACAAGAAATAGCGGACAAACACAGCCCGACCCGTACGAAAGGGTTCAACCTAAACATTCCATATCTCCATGAGGTAACTACGAAAATAAAATGGGTTATCGCTCACATCTTCTTCACGTCCCCTTGCGTACGGCAGCATCGCGGTGGACTTATTTGTATGCAGGTGATCATCCCAGAAAGCCGGAACAGCCTCTGATTTGTCAGCCTTTTTTGATTGCGGCGTAACGATAATGCAAACGATAACAATTATCAATCCAAATGTTAAATTTTATATCCGCATGATTTGTCAGGGAAATGGAATTGAAAAAGCCCTCTCGGTTGAGAGGGCTTAGCAAGGAAGGGAGGAAACTTATTTCTTATCGTTCTGCGGGAACTTCATTTCGCTGTAGCGTACGAAGTGAGTTCCTTTAATCAGCTTGTAGCCGAACCAAATAATCAGGAACAGCGGGATACCAATATACGTTGCCGCTACGCCGCCCCAGTCAATGGTATCTTTCAGGAACGCTTCGTAGTTCTGGCCCAAAGTGATAATCAGACACAGAATGAATGCGAAGATCGGCCCCAGTGGGAAGAAACCTGAACGGTACGGCAGATCGTTAATGTCGTGTCCCTGCAATACGTAACCGCGACGGAAGCGATAGTGGCTAATGGCAATCCCCAGCCAGGCGATAAAACCCGTCATCCCGGAGGTGTTCAGCAGCCACAGGTATACCGTCTGGTTGCCAAACATGGAGGTCAGGAAGCACAGACCGGCAATCACCGTCGTCGCATACAGCGCATTACGCGGCACGCCACCACGCGACAGTTTAGCGAAAATGCGCGGCGCTTTACCGTCACACGCCAGGGTGTACAGCATACGAGTAGACGCATACATACCGGAGTTACCCGCTGACAGCACCGCCGTCAGAATAACTGCGTTCATCACCGCCGCCGCAGAGAGCAGACCCGCGTGCTGGAACACCAGGGTGAACGGACTAACGCTGATGTCTTTAACATCGTTACGCAGCAGGCTCGGATCGGTGTACGGAATAATCAGGCTGATAATCAGGATCGCGAACACATAGAACAACAGGATTCGCCAGAACACCTGACGTACCGCGCGTGGAATGTTTTTCGCCGGATCTTCGGACTCGCCTGCAGCAATACCGATCAGCTCGGTTCCCTGGAAAGAGAAGCCGACAATCATAGCTACGCCGATCATCGCCGCAAAACCACCAGCAAACGGCGCTTCGCCGATTGTCCAGTTGCTCCAGCCCGCAGGCTGCGCGCCTTTGAAGATACCGATAATCATCAGCACGCCAACGATGATAAAGACAATAACTGTCGTGACTTTGATCAGTGAGAACCAGTATTCCGCTTCACCAAAGCCACGAACTGAGATGTAGTTCAGCAGGAAGATAACGCCGAGGAACAACGCACTCCAGATCCAGCCCGGTGTATCCGGGAACCACCAGCTCATGACCAGCTGAGCTGCAACCAGGTCAACGGCGATAGTCACCGCCCAGTTGTACCAGTAGTTCCAGCCCAGCGCGAAGCCAAAGCCTTCTTCAACATAGTTCTGACCGTAAGTGGCAAACGAACCGGAAACCGGCATATATGCAGCCAGTTCACCGAGACTGGTCATCAGGAAGTAAACCATCAGGCCAATCAGCATATACGAGAGCAATGCCCCGCCCGGACCTGCCTGAGAAATCGTTGCGCCAGAGGCAACAAAAAGACCTGTACCGATGGAACCGCCAATGGCAATCATCGTCAGGTGACGCGCCTTTAATTCACGGCGTAAGCCCGGCGCTTCTGTGGTTTTAGTTTCGGAAACCATACAAAAATGCTATCCATCTTAAAAATGAGGCGCGATTGTAGCAGACGATTGGCAATCCTTCCGGCAGAAATACACGGTTATAAGACACCTTCATGATCGCCCAGGGATTATAAGTAAAGCAGCCAATCTCTTTTCTGGCGAATGCATGCTGAAGGCGCTGCGTCACGAAATCGACACAGCACCAGCATGTTCTTGTACAGCAACTTAACGCGGTACATTCGCGGGATCGCAATAGTCCAGAAAGCGCCGTAGCGCGTTGGAAAGGTGTTTTTGCCGATGATGTATACGCCACAACGTACGCATCAGGCGCGGCAGAGGGACCGCAACTTCACTTAATGTGCCTGCCTGCAATTGATCTTCAATCACACGTCGCGACAGGCAACTAATTCCCAACCCATGACGCACCGCATGTTTGATTGCCTCGGAGTTACCTAATTCCATCGCCATCTCAAACTTCGGTAAATGTGACAGCAACAGATAATCGACAATCTCCCGCGTGCCGGAACCGCGTTCACGCAGGATCCACGGCGCAGCGGCCAGCTGCTCTAAGGTGACCGGACCACGGGCCAACGGCGAAGTCGGCGCGGCGAAAACCACCAGCTCGTCTTCCAGCCACGGTTCAGAAATAATTTCAGTGCTGTGGCACGGTCCTTCAATAAAGCCAATATCAACGCGGAAATCCAGCACCGCTTGCATCACGTCCTGGCTATTCCCAACGCTAAGTTCAATCGGCAACTGCGGATAATCATGGCGATAACGGGCGATAACTGCAGGCAGAATGTAGTTACCGATGGTACTACTGGCATAGATACGAATCGCGCCGTTGTCTTCGCGAAACAGTTGTTCGATTTCAACCGCCTGTTCAAGCAATGCCAACGCACGCGGATAGAGCAGCCGCCCGTGTTCATTAACAACCAGTCTTTTCCCCACGCGATCAAACAGTTGCACGCCAA
>ENA-UEQJ01002541-UEQJ01002541.1-human-gut-metagenome-genome-assembly--contig:-NODE-2541-length-12840-cov-4.599546_pt1 | contig 12840 bp, 10 predicted proteins | sample MGYA00242937_ERZ507938 | MGnify/ENA primary metagenome ERZ507938 (study PRJEB26167, sample SAMN06115437) | human gut metagenome | host: Homo sapiens | place: China:Gansu | collected 2015-07-03...
AAGAGTAAAGAGATAAAAAGAAAGGAATTTTATTATCAATGAGTAGCAGTGAAAACAACAGCAAAAAAATCGCAATTTTCGTTTCACACAGAATCGACCTCAAAAGTATGGTGGTCGACAATCCTTTATATGTACCCGTAAGATGCGGTGCGGCACTTGACGAGAACGATAAAGGCAATGCCATAATGGGCGACAATACAGGCGATAACATATCCGAGAAAAGAATTTCTTTTTGCGAATGTACAGTTCTGTACTGGGCGTGGAAAAATTATGATGCGGATTATTACGGACTTTGTCACTACAGAAGGTATCTTTCGTTTATGGATTCCTTTATGCCGGGCAATGACTACGATGTACGAATGGAAAACAATCTTTCGGTACGCACCGCAGAGTTATATCAGCTTTTCAATAAGTCAAAGATGGAGAAGGAGATTTCATCTTATGACGTTATTGCCGGAAAGGCTTTCGATACGACGAAAATCACAAGAGTACGCCCCAGAAACAGTGTAAAGGAGTTATGGTACGCATCAAGAAATCTTGTCGATCCTATAGCTATTGATACGCTGATAAAGATAATAGAAGACAGACACCCTGAGCTTGTTGAATCTATGAATGAGTATTTTGCCTCAAAGTATTACAGAGGCTATCACTGCTTTGTAATGTCAAAGAAGATATTCAACGAATACAGCAAGGTGCTTTTTGACATTCTCTTTGAGTTTGATAAACAGTTTGATACCACCGGCTATGAGGGCAACAAGCTCAGAGCCACAGGCTATATGGCTGAGATCGTTTACGGCGTTTATATGTGGTATCTTCAGCATCACACCGACTGCAAGTTCCTTGAGCGTCAGATTGTATACTTCAAGAACACCGAAGCAGATCCCGATGCAAATACCCTTGCACAGCGTACCTTGTCCTACAAGAAACCCAATGACGACATCAAGATTTTCGTTTCGCACAGGATGGATCTTGACAGTGCCGTGATAGGCAACCGTATATTCGAAAACTATAAGTGCAATGCAGGCTCGGCAAGATGCTTCCTTAAGATGAACGGCGATGACACCGGCGACAATATCTCCGATCTTGCAAAGTATATCTCGGAGTTGAGTGTTCAGTATTGGGCATGGAAGAATGCCGATGTAAATTACTACGGTCTTTGCCACTACAGACGCTATCTTTCATTCAGCAATAAGAAGTTTGACCAATGCTCAAGAGGCTACATAATTGAGAATATGCTCAATGACGAGAGCATTGAAAAGTATGGTCTGAACAATTATGACAATATGGCAAAGCAGATAAAGAAATATGATCTTATCACAGGCGGAAGCATGGATGTTGATGAGATGGATTTCCTTTTTGGCGGAAAACGCGCACATTGCGTCAAAGATATATTCATGATTCAGGAGCATTTATTTGATAAAAGTGCGCCTGAGCTTACGCTTAAGCTGGTAGATGAGCTTTACCCCGAATATTCTAAGGCTACCGAGGAATATATGGCTTCAAAGAAGTACTATGCGTACAACTGCTTTGTAATGTCAAAAGATCTGTTCAACCGCTTCTGTACATTTGAATTCGGCGTACTGTTCGAATTCATGAAAAGATTTGATATGTCAAAATATCAGGGTGCCAAAATTAGAACGCCCGCCTATATGTCTGAGGTTCTTTACGGTATCTTCATATATTGGGTATTAAAACAGAAAAAGTATAAGGTAAAGGAAAATCAGCTTGTATTCTTCAGAGAAACCAATGCCGCAAAGTGCAAGGTTGCTCCTGCAAAAACAGCGGCTGCTCCCAAAAAGCCCCAAAAAGTCGAAAGCGTTTTAAAGAAGATAATGAGAAACACCTTCCCTGCATATCGTGTTGCTTTACGAAACGAGGAAAGACTCGGCACACTGGTTGCTTCTGTTAATGATCTTCAGAAAAAATCATCAGAACACAGCGCACTGCTTGCAAGAACCGTAAAGGTTTGTCAGAGCACTGCTCCCAAGAGCGTACAGGCGGCGGCCGCTAAGTCTCCTATCATCGCTACCAGTCTTCGCAAGGATATATGGGATGCAAAAACACTCACCTCAAATATCAATCTCAATATTGCCTGCCTTGCAAATGAGATACACGAAACTCATAAGAAGTCATTCGGTGAGTTCAGAAATATCAATACCGGCAGAGATGTTGTTGTAATGGCATCAGGACCTTCAATGAAATACTACAAGCCCATTCCCGGTGCAGTACATATAGGTATGAACGCTTCATTCTTAAATCCCGATGTTGATATTGATTACTATTTTACCACCGATTACGAAAGCCGTGCTCCGTGGTTTGAAAAGCTGAAGGAATACGATTTTGTCAAGTTCTTCGGTCAGTATTCTACCGGTGAATACAGAGATAAATTCCAGGTATCCGAGAAGATTATCAGAGAGAATAACGGCAGAAGATTCTTCCAGGCGGCTCCCAGCGAGGATATACATATTAATATAGAATTCTATCCCCTTATGGCATTCTATTCAATTGCGTTCCAGGCTATCCACTTTGCACTCTTTACCAATGCGAAAAGAATTTATCTTGTTGGTTGCGACTGCACCAATGCGGGATATTTTGACGGCAGCAAGCAGAGATTGTCCGATCTTGTAGCAAAGACAAGTGTTCCGCACTGGTTAGACGGCTACCAGAAGGTCAAGGCTTTTGTAGAACGCTTCTATCCGGATACAGAGATTATATCCGTTAACCCTATGGGTCTCAGAGGACTTTATTCGGACGTTTATACGGATGACTTCATAGCAGATCATCCCGAAATAGATAGCAGTAAAGTAACACGTCTTAACAGCACACAGGAGGAAAAATGAAAGTTGTAATACTTGCCGGAGGTTTCGGCACCAGAATAAGCGAAGAAAGCCAGTTCAAACCCAAGCCCATGGTTGAGCTTGGCGGTATGCCTATAATATGGCACATAATGAAGCTCTATTCTTCTTACGGATTCAATGAGTTCATTATCTGTGCAGGTTACAAACAGCACGTTATAAAGGAATACTTTGCAGACTACTTCCTGCATACATCCGATATAACATTTGATTTTACAAGCGGTAAAAACGAGATGATTGTTCACCGCAACAACTCAGAACGCTGGAAGGTGACCGTTGTGGACACAGGTCTTAACACAATGACCGGCGGTCGTGTAAAGCGTATAAAGGAATATGTCGGCAACGAGCCGTTTATGCTGACATACGGCGACGGCGTTTCCGATGTAAATATAGCCGAGCTTGTCGAGTTCCATAAAAAACACGGAAAGCTCGTAACAATGTCAGCTTATAATCCCGGTCAGAGATTCGGTGTGCTTGATATTGACGAAAACGGAAAAATAAATGAATTCCGTGAAAAGACATCCGGTGACGGAAGCCTTATCAATATCGGTTATATGGTATGTCAGCCCGAATTCATCAATTACATAGACGGTGACGAAACCGTTCTTGAAAAGAAGCCCCTTGAAACAGTAGCAAAGCTCGGTGAACTTATGGCATATAAGCATACGGGCTTCTGGCAGTGTATGGATACTGTAAGAGAAAAGGAACAGCTTGAGAAAATGTGGAGTAATAATGATGCTCCGTGGAAGATTTGGAAATAATGAGCAAATTATCCGATAAACTTGCGGGATTTTTCGGAAGATTATTCCCGATGTCACGCAACAAGACAATAAAGCTCAACAATGAGATAAGGCAGACAGAAAGCGAGCATTTTGCACGGCTTTGTGAAATGCTCGGTTTTCTTGAAAACAGCCTGAATACTTGCACGGATATATGCCGTGATAATGCCGAGCAGATAAAACTGTGCCGTCAATCGTTGCGCACATTGGAAGATAATCAGGTTAAATTCGGTGAGAATACCGCATTAAAACTCAAAGAAATTAAACTTGATATTGAAAATCTGAAAAAGCAAAATGAGCGTATCGGCGAAAAGCTGAGTAACGAAATATCGGAGAAATCTGCCGTAATATCCGGTGAACTTATCGACTGTATTTCACATCACACAGAGGAAATACTCGGTTGTATCACCGACAGCGACAAGCGTTCTTCCGATAGCGATAAGCATATTGTCGGGCTTATTGAAAACGGCATATCTGAAAACAATAAGCACGCAGGAGAAATAAAAGCGTTCAACAACTCGCTTTCCGGTGATATTAAGTCACTTTCGGACAGCGTTACCGCAGGCTTCGACAAGACCTCAAAGACGGGCGAGTATGTGTCTGTGTTTGACAGCTTATCGGCAGATAACGAAAGCATTTCGGCTGATATTAAGTCGCTTTCGGACAGCGTAACCGCAGGCTTTGACAAGACCTCAAAGACGGGCGAATATGTGGCTGTGCTTGACGGCTTATCGGCAGATAACGAAAGCATTTCGGCTGATATTAAATCACTTTCGGACAGCGTAACCGCAGGCTTTGACAAGACCTCAAAGACGGGCGAATATGCACAGTCTTTGCTTGATGCAGAGAATACGGCAAATACGATCCGCCGTGAGATGAATCTGTTCAAAAGGCAGTCATATCTCAGAAAATTGTATTTTCATCCCGGTGAACGTGAAGCTCTGGCAAAATTGTTCAGTGACGCTATGAACAGAGAGGACAGCGCACAACGATTCAGCGCACTTATAAGCGGACTTGACAACGAGAGCAGAAATACCGTTTCCGATATAATTCATCGTATGGGAATGATAGCGGACGGCAACAAGTCCATGCAGGATGTTTATACACAGCGTGAGCAGGAAGAATTTGTTCGTATGAATGATGAATTCAGCTCAAAGATAGTAAAGCTAAACGATAATCTATATTATTACAACGGCTATTATCTTCCTGTTAACCAGTTTGACAGCAGCGTATTTTTCTCAAGATACGGAATAGATAAGCTGACCACACTGGACAGCGTGAGAAATAAGCATATAATCGACGCAGGCGGATATGTCGGTGACACGGCGCTTCTGTTCTCGTCATATACGGATAAGAACATTCATGTATTTGAGGCTTCCCCCTCAAATATGGATATTATCCGTGAAACGATAAGGTTGAATCATCTTGATAACATAGTGCCTGTAAGCAAGGCGCTGGGCGAGAAAAGCGGCACGGCAACATTCAGTCTGGGCGAACGTAATTCCTGTAATTCTCTTGTTGAACGTCCCGGGTATAATTATACGGATCATATCGAAGTCCCCGTTGTTACTCTTGATGATTATGTGCGGGAAAACAATCTCGAGGTCGGTCTTATAAAGGTAGACATAGAAGGAGGAGAGCAGCTGCTGCTCAAGGGCGCTGTCGAAACTATCCGCACACAGCACCCGATACTTCTTATCAGCATCTATCATTCGGCAAACGATTTCTTTGAGATCAAGCCTATGATAGAGAAAATATGCGACAAATACACGTTCAGAATAATTAAACCCGCCAATTCGGCTATTGTTATTGAAACAATACTGTTAGCCGAGGTCAGAGATGAAAGCGGCGAAAATATTATTAATTCGTAAAGGAAAAGTCAATATGGATATGTCATTTTACAAGGGTAAAACTGTACTGATAACAGGTCACACCGGTTTCAAGGGAAGCTGGATGTGTAAACTGCTTTCTATGGCAGGAGCAAAAGTTATCGGTTATTCTCTCACTCCCCCCACAACGCCCTCTCTTTTTGAGCTTTCAGGAGTTGAGAAGGAAATAGTTTCGGTTATCGGCGATATAAGGGATCTTGCAAAGCTGAACGAAACAATGCAGAAGTACCGTCCCGAAATAGTTATTCACATGGCGGCTCAGCCTATAGTAAGAGAAAGCTATGTACAGCCTGTTTACACATACGAAACAAACGTTATGGGTACTGTAAACATCTGCGAGGCGGTAAGACTCTGCGACAGTGTGAAATCATTTGTTAACGTTACAACCGATAAGGTTTACAAGAACAATGAATGGGAGTGGGGATACCGTGAAAATGACGCACTTGACGGCTATGATCCTTATTCCAACTCAAAGAGCTGTTCCGAGCTTGTAACAAGCTCTTATATAAAGTCGTTCTTCTATAACCGTGACATTGCGGTTTCGACCTGCCGTGCAGGTAACGTTATCGGGGGCGGCGACTTTGCAAAGGACAGAATTATCCCCGATTGCGTAAGAGCAATGGAGGCTAAGCAGGAGATAACAGTAAGAAATCCTTATTCTACACGTCCCTATCAGCACGTTCTCGAACCGGTCGTTACATATCTTGTACTTGCGATGAAGCAGTACGAGGACAAGAGCCTTGCCGGTAATTATAATATCGGTCCGGATGACTGCGACTGTGCCGCTACGGGCGAGCTTGTCGATCTGTTCTGTTCACACTGGGGCGACGGTGCTTCGTGGAAAAATGTTGCGGTTAAGAACGCTCCTCACGAGGCAAATTTCCTTAAGCTCGATTGCTCAAGAATAAAGCGTGTACTCGGTTGGAGTCCCCGCTGGCATATTTCCGACGCTATCGAAAAGGTGACCGAGTGGAGCAAGGTATATCTTTCAGGCGGCGACATCAGTGCCGTTATGGAAAAGCAGATAAACGAATATCAGGAGGTAAAGTAATGAAAAAAGCTCTTGTTACAGGTGCAAACAGCTTTGTCGGAAGCGCACTTGTGCGTGAATTGGTAAAGAATAATGTTGAGGTAATCGCACTTGACCGTGACGGTTGCAATAACAACATACCCGAAAATGTAAGATTTGTGGCTCACGAGCTTTCCGAATCGTCAAAGATCGCCGATATAATCCCTGACCGTGATATTGATGTATTCTATCACTTTGCGTGGGTAGGCGTGTCAGGCTCTGCGAGAGCAGACGCCGCTTTACAGCTCAATAACGCTCAGTGGACGTTAGATTGTCTGCGTGTGGCAAAGGATATGGACTGCAAGAAGTTTGTATGTGCCGGCTCTATAATGGAGCATGAAACAATATCAGCCGCATTCAGACAGGGTAATAAGCCCGGTGCCGGCTACATATACGGAAGCGGTAAACTTGTTGCTCATACAATGTGCATGTGCGTTGCCGCACAGATAGGTATAGATCTTTGCTGGGCAAAGATAACCAACGCATACGGCGCAGGTGAGCTTTCACCTCGTTTTGTAAATACGACCATCAGAAAGATTATAAACGATGAGCCTTTACACTTCACAAGCGGCACACAGAATTATGACTTTGTATATATAGACGATGTTGCAAGAGCGTTCTATCTCATCGGAGAGAAAGGCAAGCCTTTCTGCCATTATCTTATAGGCAGCTCGGATGCAAAGCCGCTCAGAGAATTTGTTCTTGAGATGAAGGCTGCGCTGGCACCCGACAAGGAGTTCGTGTTCGGCGATGTTCCGTTCACGGGCGGGAATATGCCGCTGTCGGACTTTGACTGTTCAATTACAGAAAAGGATACAGGCTTCAAAGCGACAATACCTTTCGGCGAAGGTGTCAGAAAAACAATGGATTGGATAAAGGAGCAGAAATGATACAGAAGTTTGAATTCAAGGAAACGGAGATTAAGGGACTTATAGAAGTAACTCCCTTCAATGCCGATGATATAAGAGGCTGTTTCACAAAGGATTACTCGAAGGAAGTGTTCGAGGCAAACGGCATAAAGCACGATCTTGCCGAGGTTTTCTATACGACAAGCTACAAGGGCGTTATCCGTGCACTTCATTTTCAGCGTGAGAAACAGCAACCCAAGCTGGTACGTTGCATACACGGTCACGTTTACGATGTAGTAGTCGATTTACGCAAGGACAGCCCCACGTTCAAGAAGTGGCTTGCATTTGAGCTTATCGGTGAAAAGCACAACGAAATACTCGTTCCCGCAGGTTGCGCTCACGGTTATCTTGTACTTGAGGACAGCATAGTATCCTACAAGTGCGGAGAAAAATTCTACGGCGAATATGATGACGGCATTATGTGGAACGATCCCGACATTGCAGTAGACTGGAAGCTTGACAGAGTAGGCGGAATTGATAAGGTCATACTTGCCGATAAGGACAAGAATCTGCAGACCTTTAAAGAATTCATGAGCAAGTACGGTGGCTTTTGATGAACAGTTTTGATTTTGACACCCTTATAGTCGGCTGTGGACTTTCCGGAGCGGTAATCGCCCGTCATTTAGCGGAAAAAGGCAAGAAGGTCGAGATATGGGAACGCAGGGATCATATCGGCGGCAATATGTATGACCATGTTGACGATCACGGAATACTCGTACAGGATTACGGTCCGCACACATTCCACACGAAAGAGAAATATCTTTTTGATTATATGTGCCGCTATGAGCAGTGGTCGGATTACAAGCTGACCTGCGGTGCGGTATGGAACGATACATATACCCCCACGCCCTTCAACTTTACCACGATTGATAAGTTCTTTGATAAGCAAAAGGCGCAAACGCTCAAGGCAAAGCTTACTAAGGCTTACGAGGGCAGACCGACCGCTACCGTGGTCGAAGTTCTCGAAAACGAGGACGATGATATAAGAGCATACGCTCAGTATCTTTTCGATAACGATTATGCGCCATATACCGCTAAGCAGTGGGGCGTATCTCCCTCTGAGATTGACCCGTCTGTGCTTAAAAGAGTACCTCTGCGTTTTTCATATGACGAGGGATATTTCGATGACGCTTATCAGGTAATGCCGGTGCATTCATTCACGGAGTTCTTCAGAAATCTTCTGAACCACGAGAATATCACGGTCAGAACCGGTGTCGAGGCGCTTGAGCGGATTACCGTAAAGGATAATAAGCTGTATGTTGACGGTGAGCCGTATAATAACATTCTTGTATATACAGGTGCGCTTGATGAGCTTTTCAGCGAAAAATACGGCAGACTTCCTTACCGTTCACTGCGTTTTGAGTATAAGTATACCGACAAGGACAGCCTTCAGGATGCTCCTGTCGTCGCATATCCTCAGGAAAAGGGCTTTACCAGAATCACAGAGTACAAGAAAATTCCCGTCCAGAATGTAAAGGGCAGTACCTATGCGATAGAATATCCTCTCCCGTATAAGTCGGGCGAAAAGCTTGAGCCGTATTATCCTGTTCTCACAAAGGAGAGCATGGAACAATATGAAAAGTACGAGGCTCTGGCATCGCAGATTGATAATCTTATCTGTTGCGGAAGACTTGCCGATTTCAGATATTACAATATGGATCAGGCGTTAAAACGTGCGCTTGAGCAATGCGATAAAATAGATAATATATAACGAACCGTCTGAGCTGTGGGCATTGACCCACAGCTTTATTTTTTACACTTATTGCAAAACGCTTTCAGCCATGTTATACTGGAATAAAAGAGGTGAGCAGATGAAAAAAAGAATAGCACGGTCGTCCGTTTTACATATAATATTGATAATAACCGCCATAGCCGCCGCAATGCTTTGCAGACAGCTTGACAGGATCGGTACTATGCAAATATTCGGCATTATCAGAAGTCTGATATATATTTTTATGTTTCTGATATGGGGAATCACCCTGAGAAACAGGATAGTGCAGGTACAGGCAAAACGCTTTATGACATCTATAGCATGGCTTATTGTGTTCTGGGTAGCTATCCGTTCGGTGAAGTTCATCATAGCTCAGAGTCCGCTCGCTGTCAGAACGCTGTGGTATATGTATTATATCCCGATGATATTTATCCCTATGTTTGCACTGCTTGTCGCTCTGTCGCTCGGAAAGCCCGAAAACTACCGCCTGCCCGCAGTTACATCCTTACTGTATGTCGTTTCTGCCCTGATGGTAATATTTGTGCTTACAAACGATCTGCATTGCCTTGTGTTCAGATTTCCGGGAGAAAGGGAAATGTGGAACGACAGAGATTACAGCTATGCAGGCGGATATTACATAGTGGCAGGATATATGCTTTTATGCACGATTGGCGCATTTGTGGCATTAATATCCAAGTGCCGTATACCAAAGGCAAGAAAAACGTTCGTTATGCCGCTGCTGCCTGTTGTCGCAATGGTTATCTACACGTTGCTCTATGTGTCAGGAGAAATCACGGGCGGTACGTTCATTCACAGACTGGCAGGTGATATGACTATTACCGTAAGCCTTCTTACTGCGCTTTCTTTTGAATGCTGCATACAATGCGGACTTATCCGCTCGAATACTTATTACATACAGCTTTTGCGGCCGTGTACAGTTCCTGCTTTGATTACCGACAATAATTACAATATACTCCTCTCGTCCGATTGTGCCGAAAAGATAGACCGTGAAATAATGCAGATGGCAAAGTCCTCTCCCGTAATGCTCAGCAACGGAAAACGTCTTTCCTCCGCAAAGATAAAAGGAGGCTGTGTCTTGTGGCTGGACGATCTTTCCGAGCTTATTGAGATAAACGACAAGCTGGCGGAGGCTAAGGACGATCTCAAGGATGATTACGATCTGATTTGCGAGGAATACGATCTCAGAAACAGAGAGGCTCACATACTTGAGCGTGACAGGATATATGACAGGATCAGCCGTGAAACGTCAGGTCAGATAGCTATATTGAACAGCCTTACAGACCGCTTCGAGATGTCGGAGGATGAAGATGAGCGCAGAAAGCTATTGGGCAAGATGGTGGTGATCGGCGCTTATCTTAAGCGCAGGAACAATCTCATATTCATATCGGAAAGAAGCAGTATGATAAGCGAAAAAGAGCTGTACCTTGCGTTCCTTGAGCTTACGGATAATCTTGAACTGTACGGCGTGACCTGCGGACTAAATATCAGATTAAATAAACCCGTGCCGGCTGTGGCGGTAATGGAAATGTTCGATACATTCGAAAAAATGATTGAGCTGTCACTGGATAATTTATCGGCTGTGAATATATCCGTGACGTTAAATGACGGTATATTCACAATGACGGTCACTGCTGAAAGCAGTACGGATTTTAATGTAATGAACGGTGATTTTGTAACGGCGGTATGTGATGATGACGGCGAATGGCAGATCGTATACAGAAGGGAGGCAAAAAGATGCAAGGCTTAGGCAGACGCTATCTGTTACGCAGGACGGTAAAAGACGCATTTGATAATCTCCCGTCGGGTATATGCTTTTTCGACAGCAACGGAATAGCGGTCCTGTGCAACAGGCAAATGGACAGGCTGATATATGAACTGAAAGGCTTTGACGTACAGTGCCTCAGTGAACTGCAGGATATATTTTCGGAGCATAACAGCGGCTCGGTCGTACTTGTAAAGGGAAAAGCGTGGCGCTTCAGGCTTGATGTGATTTCGCTGAACGGCATCGGCTACTATACGCAGGTAACAGCAACAGATGTTGACGAGTTGTACAGACGTCAGCTTCAGCTTGAAGAAAGCAGCAGAAAACTCGAGCATGCGGGCAGACGAATGCGAAAGCTGACAGAGAATATAAGAACGGTTATCCGTGAAGAAGAAATACTCAGTATGAAGATTCGTGTACACGATGATATAGGCAGGAGCGTAATTGCGACCCGTAATCTGCTGTCAAATAACAGACCGACAAGCGAGCTTGATCTTACAGCGTGGAAGAATGCTGTAAGACTTCTTATGAGGGACAACGAAAAAAGCTACGGAGCAAACAGCTATGATATATCCGGTCAGCTAACGGAAACATCTTCCGTTCTCGGAATTGAAATAAACGTTGAAGGAGATATTCCCGACCCGTTTTATTATAAAATATTCATAACGGCTGTCAGAGAGTGCGCAACGAATGCTGTACGTCACGCAGGGGCGACAAAATTGAACGTTAAATGCAGTAAAAGCGGCGGCAGACAATGGATAGCCCTGTCCAATGACGGAAAAGCACCGGTCAGCACCGTCACTGAAGGCGGCGGCCTTTCGTCACTGCACGACAGAGTAGAAAAAAGCGGCGGAAATATGAGCATTAACTCATATCCGTATTTCGAGCTTGTAATTTCATTTCCGCTCAACAAGGAGGTAACACTATGACACAGGTACTGATTGTAGAAGACCAGAAAATGATAAGGGAAAGCCTTGAAAATCTTGTAGCACAGGCAGACGATCTTTCTCCGGCAGGCTCGCTTTCTTGTGCGGCACTTGCCGAGCAATACTGTATGCGTGGTAATATTGATCTGATATTAATGGACGTATGCACGGAAAACGATGAGAGCGGATTTGTCGCTGCGGAAAAAATAAAAAAACGCTTCCCCTCGATAAAAATTATCATCATAACCTCAATGCTTGATTACAGCTATCTTGATAAGGCGAGAAAAGCAGGTGCGGAGAGCATCTGGTTCAAGGATGTAAGCGCAGAGGAGTTACTCAGCGTTATAAAGAGGACGATAGACGGAGAAAGCGTATATCCCGATAAAATGCCCGAAATACCAGTAGGAAACGCTACCAGCTACGAGTTTTCCGATGCGGAAATCAGAGTTCTGCGACTGCTGGTCGAAGGTATGACGTATAAGGAGATGGCACAGGAGCTTTGCGTTACTCCCGATTGTGTAAAGGCACACGTCAGCAGTATGCTTTCTAAAACCGGTTATTCATCAAAAACAAAGCTCGCCGCAGTTGTTACATCAAAAAAACTGATTGTTAACGGATTTTGACAGAAATTTCTTGCATTTACTTTTATTTTACCCATTTGGGTAATGGCTTAAATGGAATGGTATGGTATAATAACCTCAGACAGATAAACCGCATAAGCGGCTTATCCCGTGCATAAGCACGGTTGGCGGTTACCCGCCTGTCTGAGGACATTTTATCATCAAATCCTTTTGCCACAGGCAAAAGCACGGCGTACCGCCGTGTCGGCTTACGCCGATTTGATTTGTGATATAATAACCTCAGACAGATAAACCGCATAAGCGGATTATCCCGTGCAAAAGCACGGTAGGCGGTTACCC
>ENA-UEQJ01002546-UEQJ01002546.1-human-gut-metagenome-genome-assembly--contig:-NODE-2546-length-12812-cov-65.771182_pt1 | contig 12812 bp, 6 predicted proteins | sample MGYA00242937_ERZ507938 | MGnify/ENA primary metagenome ERZ507938 (study PRJEB26167, sample SAMN06115437) | human gut metagenome | host: Homo sapiens | place: China:Gansu | collected 2015-07-03...
TGAAAGAAGCTGGCGGCAAACATCTGACCTAACGTACAGAAACTTCATATAAGGCATTTGACCATGGATGAGATTGCTAAACAAATCAAAGTCCTATAGCTATTCGGAACGGTCGGTGTAAATGAAGTGGGTATAAGATGGAAAGACAATGCTCTTATCCGAGGAGGTCTCACGGACGCTTCAAACAGTTTTTACGAAAGAAGCGGAGTAAAGCTTGCCGTGAGAAGTCAGCAGACGCCATAGTAGTGCAATACTCGATAACGTTGCACGAAGGGCTGAACCTAACAATTAAACGATAGTAATTGAAACATACCTTATGAAGGAAAGAAAGCAGAAAACATTATCCCAAGTTAATGGCTGCCCCCAAAGAGATAGGTCGGAAACCGAATGGTATGGGGGAGTGCAGACCTTCATGTGGATGTGTGAAGACAATATCGTGGAAGTACCATTCGACAAGGAACACCTTTTCGAGCAAATCCTTAGTCCTGCAAATCTCAACCGAGCCTACAAGGCTGTTGTGAGAAACAAAGGCTGTGGTGGTATCGACAAGATGTCGTGCGAGCAACTGCTCCCATGGCTCTTGACCAATAAGGATGAACTCATCCGTTCCTTGATGGACGGTTCTTACCGTCCGAACCCAGTGAAAAGGGTAGAAATACCCAAGGACAATGGCAAGATGCGCCTGTTGGGAATACCTACAGTAGTAGACCGTCTGGTGCAACAAGCCATCAACCAAGTACTGACTCCCATCTATGAGAACCAATTCTCCAAGACGAGCTACGGCTTCCGACTGAGAAGAGGATGCCATGACGCACTACGAGGAGCGCAAAGGATAATCAACGAAGGCTACATATATGTAGTAGACCTTGACCTTGAACGCTTCTTCGATACCGTGAGCCATAGCAAACTCATAGAAATTCTCAGCCGTACGATAAAAGACGGCAGAGTGGTCAGCCTTATACACAAATATCTCCGAAGTGGTGTAATGAACAAAGGCTTGTTTGAAGCGAGCGAGGAAGGAACTCCCCAAGGAGGACCGCTAAGTCCGTTGTTGAGTAACATCATGCTCAACGAATTGGATAAAGAACTTGAACGCAGAGGGCTTCCCTTTGTACGCTATGCAGATGACTCGATGATATTCTGTAAGTCCAAGAGGGCTGCAATGCGAGTAAAGGAGAGCATAACCCGATTTATAGAGAATACTCTATATCTCAAAGTCAACAAGGAAAAGACCGTAGTGTCGTATGTGCGCGGAGTGAAATACCTCGGCTACTCCTTTTATGTGATGAAAGGCAAATGCCAACTCACGGTGCATCCAAAGTCCAAAGCCAAGATGAAGTCAAGATTGAAAGAACTGACAAGTCGCAGCAATGGTTGGGGATATGCCAAGAGAAAGCAAAAACTGAAAGAATACATAAGAGGATGGGTCGGTTATTATCATCTTGCCAATATGAAGCGTCTTTTACTTGAAACAGACGAATGGCTAAGGCGTAGAATCCGCATGTGTATATGGAAAGCTTGGAAGAAACCCAAGACAAAAGTGGCAAACCTCATTAAATGTGGTATCAATAAATACCAAGCATACGAATGGGGTAATACTCGCAAGGGCTATTGGCGAATAGCTGATAGCCACATACTGCATAGAGCTATAACAAATGAGAATCTATGTAGGGCTGGGTATGCTACTTTAATGGGGGCGTATCTCGAATGGTATCCCAAATAGGAACCGCCGTATGCCGAACGGCACGTACGGTGGTGTGAGAGGTCGGTAAACACGAAAGTAGGAGATAAACACCTATGATTAGTGTTTACCTCCTACTCGATTTTATATGAGATGTTAATCCTTATGGATTAATCCTCTACTACATACCAACGTGGGTCACCAGCCTTTTCCTTCAAAGTACCAGCCTTGATGGTGAAGTTGCCATTGGCTGGGTCAGTGAATAACTGCTCAGAGCTGAATTCTGTTTCAGTTACGCCCTTAATCACCTTGAAGAAGTCTGTTGTTCTGAAGCTGTTGGATACAGTAGCTGGAGTCTTGCTTCTGATGTTTTTGTTGGTTGCCTCATCTGCGCTTTTACCGAAGATACAGCCTTCAATTGTGAATGTGTTTGGTCCAAATTTGGCATCTTTGCCGAAGTCAACGAAGAACTGACCGTTACCATTACAGTTGTAGAATGTGCTGTTCTTGATGGTGATATCCTGCATATCTGTATTATTGCTGTATATGAATACCTTACCCGTTACACAGATGCTGTTGAATGTACAGCCGTCAATCTTTACGTTGTCGAGATGACCTGCACCGCTGCCTGCATCAATGTTGATGAAACCATAACCTGCACAGAGGTTGGTGAAGATACTATTCTTCAAGGTAAGTTTGCCGACAGACTTCGCATCACTTTTCTGGAAACGGAAGAATGAATTTTTGATATTGCTAACCTCGCAATCCTCCAAAGTGAACTCGCTTACGGTACAAGCCTTGCTCTGGTTGATGAAGTAGCCAGCACCATTCTCTTCCAATTTCACGTTTTGGAACTTGATGAATGCATGAGAACCTGCAATATCGAAGTTCTTGTCGAGGGTGACGGTTGGCGTCTCGCCTCCTGCCAAACCGAAGAATGTAACAGACATTCCGTCTGGGATGGTTACGTTGGTCTTGCCACCGTCTGTATCATTTGTGCCGTAGAGAGCTACCTTGGCACCGGCTGGGATACCGATGGTTGCGCTATAGTTTGTCTCGTTACCTGCAGCAGCCTTAGCCTTTTCTGCTATCTCCTCGATGAGAGTCTGTGAGATGACTGTTACATCGCTGGAAAGAGAATACTTATAGTTAGCTGCTGGCATGGCAGCAGGAGTTGTAATCTGCAACTGGCCGCGCTTTACGTCATTCTTATAGATAGTGATGGTATAAGTGCTTGTTGGCTGTAAGCCAGCAAGAGTATATTTACCAGCTGCCTTTTCCGCATCTGTCAGATTGATAGTCTGGATGTTCTCTGCATCGTTAGCGTTAGCATAAGTGATGTGAGTAACCTCAGCACCTGGAGTCCAGCTCAAGTTCACGTGATCCTCGAAGAGGTCGGTTGCCTCTACATTGTTGAAGATTTGCTCAGCCTTTGTCTTGAAAGATGAACCATCCTTGTAGTAAACCCATTTAGACTCGTTGACAGTAGAAGACATAGCCTTTACACGCATATAGTACTTGCTGTCGCCATCGAGACCAGAGAGAACTACTGGAGATGAAGTCAACGACTTATCTTCACCGAACTTGATGATGTTGGCATTCTCAACACCTTCGTAAAGAGAGTCCTTGCTTACCTCGAATACATAGTACTCTGGTGAAGAAACTGCTTTTGATGTGAAGGCAGAGAATGTAACCGTAGCTGATGTTTCGGCAGTTTCAACGGTGATTTTGTCACCGTTGAGACCGAACAATCTTGACAGGCTGCCATCTACGTCCCAGTCATTGCCATCGGTACAAGAAGTAGCCGACAGAGCCAATGCAATCATAGACGCTGTGCTCAATATGTTTTTAATGCTCTTCATTTTCTTGTCTTTTTTGATTAAAGATGAATTAGTTTGCATAACCATAAGAGTTGTGAATCTTACCGTTGGTTGCAGAGATGGTTGTAGAAGCGATTGGCATGAGATAGCGGTTCTTCACTGCTACGTTATCGCCAACCAAACCGCTGCTGATAGATGGCAGGTTTACGTCAACCTGTGTATCTGAACCTGTATCCAACTTAGCTGCACCGAATGAGTCGATACTGCCATCGTAGTCAGCAGATGTCTTTCCGTCAGGAATACCATACCATGTTACGCTAGAGAAGTCAATCTTGGTTTTCTTCTCATCCAGGTAGTTGAAGTAGATGGTCTTCTGGTAAGTACCGTCTGCAAGTTCAGCCAGGTAAGTCTGCTTGAACTCATTGATCTTCTCTACGAGGAGGTTCCAGCGAATCAGGTCGTATTTACGGATACCTTCACCTGCAAACTCCCACATGTTCTCCTGAACGAGAGCATTAAAGAATGCATCTTTGTCAGAGGCAATGTTGTTGACGTAAGCCTTGGCATCGTTCTTGTCATCCTTATTGAAGGCACGAGTGTGAACTGCTTCCAGAGCCTGGCGGGCTGTCATGCCGTTTGCTGAACCTTCGTAGTTGGCATCTGGATTGCCAGCCAACTCGTTCATGCACTCTGCATAGTAGAGCAATACCTGAGCATAGCGCATCTTTACAGGGTTGATACCTGTAGTGTGCTTAGCTGTAGCCTTCAGGTTGTTCTGCAACCAGGTGTTGTTCATTTTGCGGGCATCCCACTTTCCTACATATATACCAAAAGGAGCATTCTTGAGCATGCTCTCTATGGTGTTGCTGCCATCCTGCTTGATTTCAAAGTTGGCGCAAGTGATGTCACGGCGTGTATCCTTCTTGTCGTAAGAATAGAGCAGAGGTGCAGTAACCTTCATTTTACCAGATGAGTTGCCATAGCCATATTCTGTTGTAACACCACTCAGGCGGACACCTACAGTGTAACCCAACTCACCAGTTACGTTCTCACCGAAAGGAATCTCGAAGAGGTTCTCGTGGTAAGTCTTGTCGAGAGAGAGCTGGTTAATCAAGTACCACTCGTTCTCGAAAGATGGGTTGAGATTGTGAGTATTGTCGTTGATGATAGCAGACCAGTGCTTCAGGGCACGCTCGTAGAGAGCCTTGCGGTCTGCTGCACCAGGGCGCTGTGTTGGATAAGTAGCATCGCTGTAAGATGCTGTCTCATATCCGTCCTTTGACTTTTCACGGATGGCGTAGCCGGCACGTGTCATGGCAATCTGTGCCAGGAGAGCGTGAGCATAACCCTTGGTTGTGCGCTCTGTGGTATAGCCTGTTGCCTGATCTGCCCATGGTAAGTATTTGATAGCCTCATCCAGGTCGTTCATCAGGGAATCCATAATCACGTCGCGGTCGGTCTTCTCCAGGTAAGCGTTGCTCAAGTCAGACTTTGATGCTTCAACCTTGAAAGGAATATCACCGAAAATACGAACCAGGTCAAAGTAAATCATGGCGCGGATGGTGAGTGCCTCGCCGAGGCTACGTTCCATAGACTTCTGGTTAGCACCACCGGCAGTGAGAGTTGCGCTGCTGCGGATACCCTCGATAATCTGGTTGGCATCCTCGATGATACCATACTCAGCATCCCATACGCCGCTGATCTTGCTCCATCCCGGGTCCATGTTATAGTTCATGTTACCACGTTCACTTGAGGTGTTGGTAGCATTGCTGCCAAGACCGTCAATCAATTCGCAGTCGCTGTTCAGGTTCCATACAATAGACAGGTCCTGTGCGTAGGTACGGTCCTGAGCCATTCCGCCATAGAGCTTATTGATGCGAAGATTGGTATAATAAGGTGAGGCGTAGGTATTCTCAGCAGTCATCTCTGATGGAGAGGTCTGATCCAGAAAGTCGGAGCATGAAGACAATCCTAATACGCCTGCCAATGCAAATGCATATAATATCTTGTTCATTGTTATTATCTTATAAAGTTTTAGAATGTAACGTTAATACCACCTACGAAGGTGCGGCTCTTTGGATAAGCTGCATAATCGATACCTGGGGTCATTGGGTTCTTCTTAGAACTTGTATCAACCTCTGGATCGTAGCCTGAGTAGTTAGTGAAGCAAAGCAGGTTGTAACCTGTGAAGTAGATGCGTACGTTCTGCATATAGCACTTGTTTACCCACTTCTTTGGCAAGGTGTAACCCACTGTTACGTTCTGCAGACGCAAGAATGATGCATCTTCTACAGCATAGCTGATGAGCTGCATGGTTGATACGCCTGCTGGATTGTAGATATTGGCGTTGGCATTAATCTCGTTCAAGCGGTTCATCACCTTTTCTACACCACCATATTCTGTGATGAGGCTAGCTGATGGGCGGCCGATGTTGTTACCGTTGGCTGGGTCAATCCAGGTATAGCGGTTGCCTACGTTGAAGTCATCCACCAGGTTGTAGTTCTTGGCTGAACCTGCATAGAATGAGTTGGCAAGCTTGGTACCGTTCACCAGCTTGTTGCCCAGTGAGTAGTTGAAGAACAGGTTGAAGTCGAAGTTACCAACGTGACCGTCGAAGCCGAAACCACCAGTTGTGGTAGGTACTGTGTTACCCAGACGCTGCTTCACAGCTTCACCATTCTCGTCAACTTCTACCTTGGCAACGCCTGGATAGAGGTTACCGCCGAAGAGCTTGTAGCTGTTGTCCTTTACGCCTTCTGCCAGTGCCCAGGTGCCGTTTTCTTTCAATACCAAGTCTCCCTTGCCTGTTGCTGCGTCATATACGGTGTAGAAGCCGTTGCTCTTGTAGCCCCAAAGCTCACCGAGGCGACCGCCTTGCTCTACGCGGAAGTCTTCATACTTGGCGATGGTAGAACCACTCCAGTTAGAACTCTGCCATGGGTTCTCCATGTTCAACTCATCAATCTTGTTCTTGTTGTAAGATACGTTGAAGTTGAAGTTCAAGCCGAAGTTCTTCTTGTCCACGATTACGGCATTGAGCGCCAACTCAACACCCTTGTTAGAGGTCTTACCGAAGTTCTGGAACTGGTAAGAGTAACCTGTGTTGGCTGGAACGATACTTTGCATCAAGAGGTCCTTGGTGGTATTCCAGTAGAAGTCCAATGTACCGCTGAGGCGACCATTGAAGAAACCGTAGTCGATACCGAAGTTACGGGTCACTGTGGTTTCCCACTTCAAGTCTGGATTATAGAGAAATTTACCATGCTCAAGCATCGAAGCTCTGTTCTCATCGAAGAATGGAGCCTTTGATGTGTTGTCTGCCATAGAGTAGGTGGTAGTCAGCAAACCAGAGTTGATACGGTTGTTACCTGCTGTACCGAAGCTCAGACGGGCCTTCAAGTTAGAAAGCCAGCTGGAAGCACCCTTCAGGAACTCCTCGTCAGACATACGCCAAGCCAAGGCTGCTGATGGGAAGATACCCCAACGGTTGTCCTTGCCAAACTTACTGGAACCATCGGCACGAACGGTAATGGTAGCCAGATACTTGTCGTTGAGTGTATAGTTGATACGGCCGAAGTAAGAGAGAATGTTCTCCTCTGCCTTGATATTACCTTCGTTTGGAAGTGCTGTACCTGCTGCTGTGTTTGCCAATACCTCGTTCAATGTGAATGAAGTAGGGAAGGCTACAGAAGTGTTGGTGCGGGTTACGTCCTGGCTGCTGCTCCACTCCTGACCTACCAATACATTGATGTGGTCACGACCATGGAAAAGCTTCTTGTTGTCGTAAGTCAATGTATTTGCGTTACGCCAGTTCTTGTTCTCCAAGCGTACGAACTGTGCCTGTGGCTGACCGTTGTAACCATATTTAGAGTTGGTAGTTGCATTAGAACCCCAAACCTGTTCGGTATTGTTGTACTTCCAACCATAGCCGAACTCAGAACGGAATGTGATATTTTTGAATGGCTTCCAGTTTAAGCCAACGTTGTAGTTTTGCTGGAAACGCTCCTGATACTTATAGGTATCGGTGATACGCTCTGTTGGGTTACGGCGTGTAGATGTACTGTTCTCCTCATCATCGTCTGATGTACCAGAGAGTGGCTCTACCGGGTTCCATCTTACGGTGTTGGCAACAACTGAGTTTGCTGCACTCGACTCGTTGGTATCAGCACCACCATTCAAACCATCCAGCTTGGTGAAAGCCATACGGCCATTGAAGTCGAGAGACAACCACTTGTTCAGGTTGGCATTGATCTTGGCGTTTACATTGTTCTTGGCGTAGCCAGAACCCTGCATGATGCTCTTCTCATCGTTGTGAGAGAAACCGATGTTGTATTTCAGGTCCTTGGTACCACCGCTTACGTTCACGTTATACTGTTTCTGGTTACCTGTACGGCCGAATACCTCATCCTGATAGTCACGTCCTTCGATAGACTTCCAGATATCGAGATCGTTGTAGTTACCATAGTCAGTGCTACCCAACTCATACTGATAGTATGCATAGTCGTATGGAGACATAGTCTTCACCAACTTAGATACTTTCTTGTAGCCGAGAGATGCATTGAAGTTTACCTGAGTCTTACCCTCAGAACCGCTCTTGGTTGTTACGATGATAACACCGTTGGCACCACGGGCACCATAGATGGCTGTAGAAGAAGCATCCTTCAATACGTCGATGCTCTGAATTTCGCTAGGAGCGATGTCGCTGATAGAGCTAACTGGGAAACCGTCTACGATGTAGAGTGGAGAGTTGTCCTGTGAAAGAGAACCACCACCACGCACACGAATCTTCACGTCAGCATCTGGTGAACCTTCAGTGGTGGTGATGTTCACACCCGCCATCTTACCGGTCATCGCCTCGCTTACGTTAGAAACTGGAATGTTGGCAATCTGCTTGTCGCTGATAGAAGATACAGAACCTGTGAGGTCTTTCTTTCTAACAGTACCATAACCGATTACTACGACATCGTTGAGGGTGGTGTTGTCATCCTCAAGTTTTACATCGATTGATTCTTTACCTGCAACGCTTACTTCCTTAGCTTTCATACCAATGTATGAAATCTTCAGTTTCTTGCTTTTGCCTTTTAAGTTTACTGTGAAGTTACCGTCAATGTCGGTCACGCCACCATTGCCCGCTACACCTACCTCCATGACAGATGCGCCGATAATTGGCTCGCCCGTATTGTCAGTAACAACGCCTTTTACTGTTTGTGCAGATACACTTGTTACTACGAACATCAGTGCGCCTGCCAAAGCAATTTTCTTTTTTCTAAAATTACCAGACATACACTTTAGGTTTAGATAAAACTTATTCTAAATTACTAATATTCTAATGTTTTTTATTTAATGTTTTTAAGTAGAATTCCAGTTCTGAGCAGATGCTTGCTGAAGGGATGTTCCTCTTGGAACCCGAAGGCTCCGATGGGGCAACCTAGATGCGTAGCAATAGCTAAGTCTTGGCTTTCTTGTTGCAAAAGTATAAAAAAAAAATGAGAATATATGTATATTGGGGTTAAAAATAACGTAAACGTTTACAGGTTTTTGCGTAAATACTCTGTTTTTTACATTTCGACGGTCTGTTTTCTCAGTTCCCGTTTCTGCTGTTTCAGAAGCTGAGGGAACAAAAAAAGTGCAATATCCGGCACCCTTCTGAAAGAGGATGAGGATATTGCACTCCGAATGTTATCTGTCAATCTAATTACTTTTGGTCTCTGCTTCTTTACTTTACGATGACCTTGCTTGTCTTCTTGCTGCCATCTGCCAGGGTCTTCACAATGATGTTGATACCCTTCTGAAGATTTGAAAGCTGGGTGCCGTCGGCTGCATAAATGGCGGTCTTGATGACTGCTGCATCTGTAGCTGAGGCGATGTTGTGGATGCCGGTGCTTACTGAATTGGCTGTTGCACCGAAACCACCCATCTGGTTGGCTGCACGTACGGTGAATGTTCCCTTCTCGCCGTTGAGGTTTACTGACTTCTCTGTGGTTAGGGCGAAGAACTTGCCGTCTTTTGCTACGAGATACATCTGGGCATCACCTGTCCATGAAAGCTTGTCGTTGCTCAATGTAGCCGCTGTCGCTGTGGTCTGAGAAGCGAGGTCGGCAGGCTTCCAGTTGGTAAATACCTTGTCGAGGCTGAACTCGGCTGCTTTCTCTGCTGTGATGATGGTGTTGTACTCGCTTACTTCCTTATCCTTGGTAAACTTCACGATGTTCTCGGCTGGAGAAATCACCTTACCGTCTTCATCAAGAGTGTTGTACTCGAAGAAGTTCTTGGCAACTACGTTCATACCACCTGTTGTCCAGCGGGTAGAAGCAATCTTGGCTGCTGCATTCTTGTCGAGAATGGTGTTGAGGAATGCACAGTTGGCTGTACCGCCCCAAGAGCGACCGAAAGTAAAGCTGTCTGTAGCTGAACCTACAATCTTGCAGCCGTCGAATACGTAACCATACTTGGTGCCGTCTGTATAAGGGGCAGTAATGTATGAACCTTTACCTGGTTCCAATGTGAGTGTACACTTGTTGAAGAATGCATCACCACCGCCGCAGATGAAGTCTACGATTCCGTGGATATCTGAACCTTCGAAGTAGTACTGACCCTTATTATTGTTGCTGTAGTAAGTGTCCTGATAAGAAAGCATCTTCACATTCTTGCAGATGGTCTGTGTACCCTTGTCCTGGAGGCAGACTGCACGACCGGTACTCTTGTTGAATGGATAAGCATTCTTCAGTGTGAGGTCCTGCATGTAGAGACCTGTACTTGTGTTATACAATGTTGCAGTTACGCCGATACCTTCTACCTCTGGCTTGTTGACGATGATGGTGTTGTCCATGCTCTCGCCGATGATAGAGATATTGTTACCGCTGATTGAGGTAAGACACTTGTCGCCGAGGTCGTATGTGCCGTTAGGCAAGAAAATGTATGTACGGGCAGCGTTGGCTGCTGCATTGTTGCCGTTCGCAATTTCGAGGGCTGTGATGAAGCTCTGTACATCGCCAGCCTTTACCTCCATCCAGTTGCCGTTCTGTGTGTAAGCAGGAGTTGTCATGTTTACGATGCTGAGGTTGTGGATGTAGGTGTCAGCATCAAATGTGATGGTGTACTCACCGCTTTCGGTAGATTCGTTCTGGAGAACGCCAAGGTTGCCGTCCTTGGTTGCCTTGGCTTCAATAGAACTTACTTCCTTTCCCTGAGGGTCGAGGAGGGTAATCTTGCCCGACTTAGAATACTGGCAGAGATTCATCTTGATGTAACCCTTGCCGCCCATCTTAACCTTGAGTTTGTCGGTAGCTTCGAAGCTCCAGCCGTGTGTGGTATCATGCCACTTGCCGTTGCCTTCTACCGAGATTGCCTCGTGGTCGTTGATGTCGAAACCTTCCTTCTGGAAGTCGTAGTCGTAACGGGCTGTTCCGTTTGCGGTCTCAATATCTGTAACGAGTGCATAGAGGTTAGCATCTGCTTCGATGACAGAAGAGGTGGTGAACTTCTTGCTGTCTTTCTTCTGGTTGCTGGCCCAGCCACGGAATTTCTTACCTTCGGCTACGGTTACCTTCTTTTCCATGCCTTCCTGGAATTTCTCTATGTTGGCATCCTGCTCCACCTTCTGGGTTCCGAGCACTGTTGTGCCGTCTATATTATAATAGGTGAGGGTGAAGTCTGGCTTGAAGCCTACGGTGAGCTCGTAAGTTACTTCATCTCCCTTAGATTCTACAACGATGGTTACCACAGTCTTCTGGTCTGCACCTTCGCCGGTGGTAGTGTATGTTGTGCTCTTGATGGTTCCGTTTGCAGCAACGAGATCTTTCAGTGGATTGGTCTCGCTGATGAGGTTTGCCTTCTTTGAAACGAGGAGGGTAGCGAGCTGCTTGCCTGATGCGTCTTCATTGAAGATGTCAACGGCTGAATACTTGGTGCCGTTGAGGCTGAAAGTGCCGAGCATTGGAGTTTTGCTCATATCTACGTTTCCGTAGATGGCGAGGTCGGTAACGTAAGCGTTCTGGTTGAGGGCGAAGTTTTCGAACTTGATCTGGCAGTTGGTGCGGTTTACGTCGAGTGTCAGATCTTCACCGCTTGCGGTTACAATTGATACGTTGTGGATGGTTACCCAGTCAGCATCGCCGTCGCCCTTTACGGATACCTTGATACCACGTTTGCCACCTGTAGCTGCCTGATGGAGGGTAATCTTTGTGATGCTAGCCAATGGAGAGGTTACTGCGCTTGGTTCAGCTGTTGTGTATTGGCTTGGATACTTAGCTGTAATCATATATCCAGTACGGTCAGAGAACTTAGCCTGATTTCCCGTAGGGTCAACACCCACTCCGTTGAATGTAAAGGTAAAAGCCTCCTTGCTGTAAAGGGTTTTGAGATTTACCTTTACATCTGTAGCTTTTGTGTTGTCTATTTTCTCCCAGTTGGTGAAGTCGGTAGTGTAGAGAGCCTTCTCCTGGATGGCGCTTACGTGTACCACCTTAACCTGATAGAGGTAGCAGCCGCCTGTAGCAACAACTTCTACATATCCCTTAGCCACTTCAGCAGATGTTGCGTTGTATTCTGTTACGTCTTCAGTAGCAGTCTTTCCGCCTACAGTGAGGTTGTGGTAGTTAGGATAAGTTGTTACGGTAACCATATCATTGGCTGATTTTACCGGAATCTGCAGGATGGTTCCTGCGTTAAACTGTGCATCAGTTGTTCTGCCCTTCAACTTACCCTGTGTAGCGTTGACGTGCATGGTGATGCCTTCTACAGTAGAAGCGAGGTCGCCCTCCTTACCTTGGAAGTTTGCTGCAGTTCTTCATCCTTGAAGATATTGGCTATATGCCGACTAATACCCGATTTGTCAATACCGAAAAGCTCTGCCATAGCCTTTTGCGTACACCAAATGGTCTCGTCTTTTATAATGACCTGTACCTTCCCCTCTTCATCAGGGAGGTTATATAGTAAAAACTGAATTTCGTTACTCATTGTTAGTTCAATTTCTTATTTTTATAATTGGCAAACAATTGTGGCAATTTTCTAATTGTCCCACATTTCGTGGGACAAAACATAAATACCTCGTTTATTCGTTACCTACGTTTGCGTTGAAATGCAAAGCATCCAACTGTTTCATTATTTCTTCTTCCAAGCGATGACTCTCTGCAAATTGCTCGGAAAGGGTTTGCTTGTAGTTCGCCATTCGGGAATTAAACTCATCTTCGGTTATATCTACATAATCAATCTTGATGTCGAAATATTGTCCGGCAGAAAGAGAATATCCTTTTTCCTTTATCTCATCGTAAGTAACAGCCACGGAAAAATCTTCTACAGCTTCCTTTCGT
>ENA-UEQJ01002568-UEQJ01002568.1-human-gut-metagenome-genome-assembly--contig:-NODE-2568-length-12755-cov-6.311248_pt1 | contig 12755 bp, 14 predicted proteins | sample MGYA00242937_ERZ507938 | MGnify/ENA primary metagenome ERZ507938 (study PRJEB26167, sample SAMN06115437) | human gut metagenome | host: Homo sapiens | place: China:Gansu | collected 2015-07-03...
GTACTTTTCCATCATTAGCGCCTCCATCCCCACAACATTGACTTCTGCGGCTTTACCTTGGCGACTTTGATTAATATCTCATCTACGGCATCTGTGTACCGTCCCGCCGCAATCAACTTGTTGCGGAACCGGTTCAGCCCCTCAATGATAAGCCGCCACTCCTGCCGGTTCAGTTCTACATAGTATTTCTGCTTCATACGCTGTTTCTCCTTTGATTTTCTGCAATTATTGTAGCAGGAGAATTAGCGTAAATCGAATGTACGGATATAAAAAAATCACCGAGAAAAGTTCATAATGAACTAATCTTGGTGATTTTCCTTGCCATTGCTACGCCTGGTAACTAAGCTCTTTTAATACTTCGTTATCAGCCCGTAGCGTTGGGCTCGGCGGTTTTTTGCATATCCGGGGCGACTGCGCGGCAGACTATGGGCAAGAGGTGATTTTATGACGTCCAAACGCCTGGGCCGCCAGACGGTGCGGCTGGCGCAGCCCCCCAGCGTGGTGTCCTACGCCAACATCGGCGGCAAGTTCGAGGGAAACGGTCCCCTGGCGGAGCACTTTGACCAGCTGTGCCCGGACTCCTTTTTCGGAAAGGACACCTGGGAGCAGGCGGAGTCCGCCATGCAGCAGCGGGTGCTGGAGCGGGCCCTGGAAAAGGGCGGGCTGATGCCCAAGGATCTGGATTACGTCCTGGCCGGGGATCTGCTGAACCAGTGCATCGGCACCGCCTTTGGCCTGCGGGGCTTCGACATCCCGTTTTTTGGCCTGTACGGGGCCTGCTCCACCATGGGGGAGAGTCTGGCCCTGGGCAGCCTGCTGATCTCCGGCGGCCACGCCCGGATGACGGCCTGCATGACCAGCTCCCATTTCTGCACCGCCGAGCGGCAGTACCGCATGCCGGTGCCCTACGGCAGCCAGCGGACCCCCACGGCCCAGTGGACCGCCACCGCCTCCGGCTGCTGCATCCTGGCGGACCAGGGGGACGGCCCGTATATCACCCACGTTACCTGTGGGAGGATCGTGGACAAGGGCATCACCGACGTGAACAACATGGGGGCCGCCATGGCCCCCGCCGCCTGCGACACCCTGTCCGCCCTGTTCCGGGAGACGAAAACCGGCCCCGGGGACTATGATCTGATCGTCACCGGCGACCTGGGGGTCCTGGGCCATGCCATTGTCACGGACCTGCTGGGCCGGGAGGGCGTGGACCTGTCCCGGAACTATCAGGACTGCGGCATGCTGCTGTACGACCTGGATAAGCAGGACATGCACGCCGGGGCCTCCGGGTGCGGCTGCTCGGCAGCGGTGCTGAACGGGTATCTGCTGGGCGGTATGCGGCAGGGCAGGTGGCAGCGGGTAGTGTTTGCCCCCACCGGAGCTCTGCTGAGCCCTACCTCCTCCTTTCAGGGGGAGAGCATTCCCGGCATCTGCCACGCGGTGGTATTTTCCGCCCAGAAGGAGGGATGAGCCATGGAATATCTCAACGCATTTCTCTGCGGCGGGGTGCTGTGCGCCGTGGGACAGGTCCTCATTGACCGCACCCGGCTGACCCCTGCCCGGATCCTTACAGGCTATGTGGTGGCCGGGGTGCTTCTTCAGGCGGTGGGAGTCTATCAGCCCCTGGTGAACTGGGGCGGGGCCGGGGCCACGGTGCCCCTGACGGGCTTCGGCTACTGCCTGGCCAAGGGTATGCGGAAGGCCGTGGCGGAGCAGGGGCTGCTGGGGGCCCTTACCGGCGGCCTGACGGCCGCTGCCGGGGGCATTGCCGCCGCCGTGGTGTTCGGCGTTCTGGCAGCGCTGCTGTTCCGCCCCGGGGACAAGCGGTGAAACCGGCGGATATGGACAGGAAAAAGCAGGAGCGCCGGAGCGCTCCTGCTTTTTATGTACCGATACGTTGATCTGACGATCAGATGATGTTCAGGGTGACGTTGTCGGTGGACTTCAGGTTGTTGTAATCGCTGTCGATGGTGATCTTGCCGTCAACGATATCCTTCAGCATGGTGTTGTACTCGTCAACAGTCCACTTGGTCAGGGACCAGGTAGCGGTGGGCAGACCCACAGCGTTCTCGTTGGCGCCCAGGGAGGTGCCCACGCCGCCGATGGAGGCGAACTCGTTGCTGTAGAACTTGCCCAGAGCCCACTGCACGGAGTCGGCCAGGCCCTTCATAGCGGAGGTAATGACGGTGTCGGACTCGGTGGACTGGTCAACGTCCACGCCCACGACCTTACCGTCGGCAGCGCCGGCAGCAGCGGCCACGGAGGCGAACATGGAGCCGCCGCAGGCGAACACGACCTCAGTGCCGGCCTCGTACCAGCCGGAAACCATGGTCTGCAGCTCGGGGGAAGCGGAGAAGCTGGCGCCATACTGCCAGGAATAGTTCATATCGACCTTCACGCCCAGCTCCTTGGCAGCGGCGTCAGCGCCCTGCACGAAGCCATAGCCGTAACGGCAGCAGGCGGGGTTGGTGCCGCCGCCACCGCCGGTGAAGCCCAGCTTGGTGAAGCCTTCCTTGACGACAGCGTAACCGGCCAGATAGCCGCACTGCTCTTCCTTGAAGGCGATACCGGCAACGTTCTTCAGAACGGGGGAGCCGTCAACGCCGGCTTCCTCGGTGATGGGATAACCATCCACGAACACGAAGGAGACATTGGGGAATTCCTTGGCGGCCATGCGCAGAGCGCCTTCCTGCATGAAGCCGGCGCAGACAACCACCTTGGCGCCGTTCTCCACGGCGGCCTTCATGGCCTCGTAGCGGTCGTCATCGGTAGCCTGGTCCTTGTTGGCGGGCTGATAATACTTGTAGGACAGCTTGTTGTTGGCAGCGTACAGCTTCACGCCGTCAAAGGTGCCCTGGTTAAAGGACTTATCCTTCAGCTGGCCCACGTCGGTGATGAAAGCGATCTCGTACTTACCGTCCTCGGAGGTCATCTCGTCGTTGATCTTGTCGGGGTCGGTGATGGTCTCGGTCTTGTTGGGATCATCGTTGCCCTTGTTGGGGTCCTTGGCGGGCTGCTTGGAGCAGGCTACCATAGACAGAACCATGGCCAGAGCAAGGATCATTGCCAGAAACTTTTTCATGGTGAATCTACCTTCCTTTTTATTTTTGGGCACAAAGTACCCCTATGGGCACATTATAGCAGAGCAGGCCAAAAAGTGCAACCTTTTTGTGCTAATTTCTGTCTTTTGCGGGACTTAACCCCGCTGGGCCATTTTCACAGCGGCCTCCAGGCCGATCTTCATCATGTTGGTGAAGGTGGTCTGCCGCTCCTGGGGGGTCAGCTCGGTGCCCAGCACCAGGTTGTCGCTGATGGAGCAGATGGCCAGGGCCCGCTTGCCCAGGAAGGCGGCGGTGCAGTACAGGGCGGCGGCCTCCATCTCCACGGCCATGACGCCCATCTTCCTCATCCGGTCGTTGCGGCCGGCGGCGTCATAGAAGGTGTCGGAGGAGTACAGATTGCCCACGGGCATCTTCACGCCCAGCTCCCGGGCAGACTCCACGGCGGCCATCAGCAGGTCGAAGTCGGCGATGGGGGCATAGTGGACCCCCAGCTCATACTGGTCGGCAAAGCTGGAGTTGGTGCAGGCGCCCTGACCGGCCACCACGCTGCCCAGCTCCAGGTCCGCCCGCATGGCCCCGGCGGAGCCCACGCGGATGATGTTCTCCACGCCGTACTGGGTGTACAGCTCGTGGGAGTAAATGCCGATGGAGGGCATACCCATGCCGGAGGCCATCACGGACACGGGCACACCCTTATAGGTGCCGGTGTAGCCCTGGACGCCCCGGACGTTGTTCACCAGCACGGGGTTTTCCAGGAAGGTTTCGGCGATGAACTGAGAGCGCAGGGGATCGCCGGGCATCAGGACGGTTTTGGCGAATGCGCCGGGGGCGGCGCTGTTGTGGGGGGTAGACATGGCTGAGTTCCTCCTTGTATTGTGTTTATTTCTGCTCCATGGCCTTCACGGCCTTGACGATGCGGCTGGTGCCCAGACGGTCGGCTCCCAGGGCGATGAAGTCCCGGGCGTCGTCCAGGTTGGCGATGCCGCCGGCGGCCTTGATCTTCACATGGGGGGCCACATGGGCCTTGAACAGAGCCACATCCTCCCGGGTGGCTCCGCCGCCGCCGAAGCCGGTGGAGGTCTTGATATACTCCGCCCCGGACTGGGACACCACGCGGCACATCTCGATCTTTTCGGCATCGGTGAGCATGCAGGTCTCAATGATGACCTTCAGCAGCTTGCCCTGGCAGTGGGCCTTTACGGCGCGGATCTCGTCCAGCACCCGATCGTACAGGCCGTCCTTTACCCAGCCGATGTTGATGACCATGTCGATCTCGGACGCGCCGTTGTTCACGGCGTCGGTGGCCTGGAAGCACTTGGAGGCGGTGGTGTCGTAGCCGTTGGGGAAGCCGATGACGGTGCAGACGGCGATCTGGCCCGCCACATACTCCGCCGCCTGCTTCACATAGGAGGCGGGGATGCACACGCTGGCGCAGCCGTACCGGATGCCGTCGTCGCAGATGGCCTTGATTTCGTTCCAGGTGGCACTCTGGGCCAGCAGGGTATGATCCACCCGGGACAGGATGGATTTGAGCTCGTTGTTCATGATAAAAATCTCCTTTCGGATGCTTGGGGGCGTAAATTTTGTGACAAACTCCATTGTAGCAGAAAAAATGTCTTTTGTAAACCTTGACACCGTTTCCGGGGTATGGCACCATGCCTGCGAAATGCAGAGCTGCCGCCGGGCAGGAGCGAAAACTCTCTTGACAAGCTGAAGGACCGGGCTGACGCCCGGTCCTTTTGGACTGCCGGTATTGCCGGACCTCCTCGGGGGGCGGCTCCACCGGGAGCTCCACCCGTCCGCCGTCGCCGGGGTCGGTGATGATGTCGCCGACGCCCGGGGCGGGGTTGATTTTGATGGGGTCCGTGGGGTTGTCAACGGTGCCGGTACCGCTGCTGCCGGACACCAGCGTGACGGCGGTGGCTTCCAGAATGGACGCGCCCTCCTGGGGCCGGTAGGTGATGGTGACCCGGTCGCCGGTGTTCAGCGTTACCACCTGGGGCGCGTCGGCGGCGGAGATGACGTAGTACACCGACTCGCCCTGAAGCCGCAGGTAATACCGGCTGTCGCCGCCGATGACAGCGGTGCGGATATCGGAGAGGACGCCGGCGGCCTCCTGGGTGTCGGCGGGGATGTTGGCGTCGGAGTCGTCGATGAGGTTATACCGGGCCAGCATCTGGCGGTAGTTGCTCTCGCACTCCGCCACGTCGCCGCCGGTGGCCACGATCTGATACTGGCTGACGTTGACCATGGCGTACATTTTCACCAGGCCTGCCGCATCCTTCAGGGCCATGAAATACGTGGGCTGGTCCGCAATGTTCAGCAGCAGGGGGAAGGTGGCGGCGTATTTCATCTGCTGCACCTGGCCCTGGGCGGACTCCATGGCGGAGTACTCCTCGGCTCCGGCCACGGTGTAAAACCGGGTCTCCTTGGTGCGCTGGTTGGACAGAATGAAGCCGATGTTGGACTCGTCGGACACCACGGAGGTGATGCCGGTGTACATATACACATCGTCGCCGATGGCCAGATAGTTATAGCCGTCGGTGGTGACGGTCACATCCCGCTGGCCGAACAGGGAGTTGATGAAGCCGTTGACATAGGTGCCGTGATAGTCGTACTGCTGGATGATCAGCTCCGCCGGGTACACATGGTCGATCCAGGAGGGAACATCCGCCGCGTCGTAATAGGTGCACTCGCCGGTGACGGCATTCACCAGCACCGCACCGGCAATGTCCGTGCCGCCGAACAGGCCGATGGTCTTTTTGATCCGGGGGCAGACCCAGAAGGGATTGCCGTCCTCGTCGATCTCAAAGGCCGGGGCGTCGAACAGATAGGTGGGGTAGTGGAAGCGCAGATAGCGGTTCAGATTCCGGCCGAAGTGCTCGGCCGTGGTGTAGCGGATGCCCTGATCCAGGCGCACCACGTCCACATTCTGGGTCACCATGTCGATGACCAGATACGCCGGCAGGCCCTGGGAGCGATTGTTCAGCCACTTGATCCAGTCGCCGTAGCGCAGGGGCGTCACCCGCACCGGGCGGCCCTTGTAGTTGATCTGGGTATAGTCCCCGGCCACCTCGAACTGGGACACCATGTCCGCCAGCTCGCCCAGCTTGCGGTTGCCCAGCTTCTCAGCGGAGTCCCGGTCCAGCATGGGAATCTGGTCATAGCTGATCTCCTTGATGTCGGCGGCGAAGTCGCCGGTCTCCACCGTCAGCAGGTCCCGGTAGGACCCGGCCCGGAACACCTCCCAGCTGATGGCCGCGCCGATCAGCGCCGTGACCACCAGCACCAGGCCCAGCACAAAGGGGACGGTGCACTGCTTTTTCACAAAGCCAAAGTAGCCCTTGGCCCCGCTGCCCTGAAAGCCGGAGGTCAGAATGGCGCAGCCGCAGTATACCGCGCACAGCAGCAGCACGAACACATAGAATTCGCCGGAATGCAGGTTCAGCGGCGGCAGCACGATATAGAAATAAACGGCGCCGAAGATCAGCGTCACCGCCAGGTTCAGCAGCGTCCGCCCCACGGGGGAGCCGATGGGCCGGCGCTGTTTTTTTGGCCGGTGGGGCACCGGCCCGCCCCCCTGGAAGGGGTCGTGGTTCCAGCTGTGATTCATGAAAAACTCTCCTTTCTCGCGGAAGGGGGTGGATACCTCTTTTCATCTTCCAGTATAGCTTTCCCGGCCCGCCCCGTCAACCGATGGGGAAAAAATTTACATTTGGGGCTTGACAAAATTGTATTACTGTATTATTGTATTACTTGCATAGTTCAATCATACAAGGAGGCGCGGCCATGGAGTGGTATTTTCGCAATGACCAACCCATCTATACCCAGCTGACCCAGCAGATCACCCTGGCCATTCTGTCGGGCTCCATTCCCAGCGGCGGGCGGCTGCCCACCGTGCGGGAGCTGGCGGCGGAGGCGGGGGTGAACCCCAACACGGTGCAGCGGGCCCTGGCGGAGCTGGAGGGCACTGGCCTGCTGCATACCCAGCGCACGGCGGGGCGCTTTGTCACGGAGGATCTGTCCGTGATCCAGAGCGCCAAGGAGAAACTGGCCCGGGGCCGGACAAGGGAGTATCTCTCGTCCATGGCGCAGCTGGGCTACAGCCGGCAGCAGGTGAAAGCGCTGCTGGACACATGGGAGGAGGAATAACATGGCAATTCTGGAATGCCGGGAGCTGACCAAATATTTTGACAGCTCCCGGGCCCTGGACCACGTCAGCCTGACGGTGGAGCCCGGGCGCATCGTGGGCCTGCTGGGTCCCAACGGCAGCGGCAAGACCACCCTCATCAAGCTGGCCAACGGCCTGCTGGTGCCCAGCAGCGGCGCCGTCACCATCGACGGGCACACCCCGGGGCCGGAGACCAAGGGCCTGATCTCGTACCTGCCGGAGCGGACGTATCTGTCCGGCTGGATGAACGTGGTGCAGCTGCTGGACTTCTTCGGCGACTTTTATCCCGATTTTGACCGGGACGCCGCCGAGCACATGCTCTCGGCCCTGGACGTCAGCCCCAGGCTGCGCATCAAGCAGATGAGCAAGGGCACCCGGGAAAAGGTGCAGCTGATCCTGGTCATGAGCCGGAGGGCCCGGCTGTATCTGCTGGATGAGCCCATCGGCGGTGTGGACCCCGCTACCCGGGACTATATCATCCACACCATCCTCACCAACTACAATGAGAACGCGTCTCTTGTGATCTCCACCCACCTGATCGCCGACGTGGAGAACGTGCTGGACGACGTGATCTTCATCAACAAGGGCCGCGTCCTTCTGCAGCAGTCGGTGGACCAGATCCGCCAGGAAAAGGGCTGCAGCGTGGACGAGCTGTTCCGGGAGGTGTTCCGCTATGCTGAGTAAGCTGCTGAAATACGAGTTCCGGGCCACCGGGCGCATCATGCTGCCGGTATACGCCCTGCTGCTGGTGACGGCAGGCGGCACCAGCGTCACCGGCTCCCTGATGGGCCGCTATCCCGAGAGCACGGTTCTGTCCATTTTCCGGACGCTGTTTATGACGCTGTTTGCCTTCACCACCTTCGGCGTGCTGCTGCTGACCCTGGTGCTGATGGTGTACCGGTTCTATAAGAACCTGATGACCGATGAGGGCTATCTGATGTTCACCCTGCCGGTGAGCCGCAGCCAGCTGATCTGGTCCAAGCTCATCGTGTCCATGGCGTGGGGCATCCTGTCGGCGGTGCTGGCGGCGCTGATGTGGACCATGGTGCTGTCCGTGGCAGGCGGCGAGAATCTGTTCGCCGGCATATTCCGGGGGCTGCGGTCCCTGATGGAGTCCCTGAGCGGCAACGCCACCGGATGCATCGTGGGCCTGGTGGTGCTGCTTCTGGCCGCCGAGCTGGCGTCGTATCTGCGGTTCTATGCCGCCATCTCCCTGGGCCACAGCTTCTCCAACCACAAGCTCCTGCTGTCGGTGGTGTTCTACATCGGCTTCGGCATCGCCGTGCAGACCATTCTGTCCGTGGTCACCGCCGCAGGCATACGCATTGATGTGGACCCCGACTTCTGGGCGGATCCGCCTGCGGCTGCGCTCCTGTCCTATGTGATCTGGGGTACCGCGGCGTGGAGCACCCTGGAATGCGCGGCGTACTACATTCTCACACTTCTGACGCTGAAAAAGCGCCTGAATCTGCAATAACCCTGTTCCCGCCCGCCCCCGGGCCTGTCAAAACGACAGGTCCGGGGGCGGTTTTTTTGTGGGGTCCCACAAGGTTTTCCCATCCCCGGAAATCACCGTTGACAAACGGGAACGGGACTGCCATAATAAAACTGTTCATTAAGTTATTCGGTGAAAACCCGTTCCGGAGAGGAGCCCGCCTATGAAGGTATTGATCATCAACCCCGGCGCTACCAGCACCAAGATCGCCGTTTTCGACGAGGAGGAGCAGCTGTTCAAAAAGAGCATCGACCACTCTGCCCAGGAGCTGGACCGGTTCGACCGGGTCATTGACCAGGCGGACTTCCGCCAGAAGGCCATTCTGGACGCCGTGACAGAGGGCGGCTTTCGGCTGACGGACTTTGCCGCCGTGTGCGGCCGGGGCGGCCTGTACCGGCCCATCCCCTCCGGCACCTACGCCGTCAACGACCGGGTCATGCACGACGTGGAGACCGCGCCCTACGGCGAGCACCCCTCCAACCTGGGGGCGTATCTGGCCCGGCGCATCGGCGACATGGTGGGCATCCCCGCCTTTTTCGTGGATCCGGTGTGCGTGGACGAGATGACGGACGTGGCCCACTACACGGGCTTTGCCGATTTCCGCCGCCTGAGCCAGTTCCACGCCCTGAACCAGAAGTCCATCGGCCGGAAGGCTGCGGCGGCGCTGGGCAGACCCTATGAGCAGGTCAACCTTATCGTCTGTCATCTGGGCGGCGGCGTGTCCGTGGCGGCCCACCACCACGGACGGGTGGTGGACGTGTTCAACGTCAAGGACGAGGGCTCCATGGGCATGGACCGGGCCGGCGGCCTTCCGGTGAACCAGCTGATCAATTACTGCTATTCCGGCAGAAGCAAGGACCAGGTCAAAAAGACCCTGGGCCGCCGGGCGGGGATGTTCTCCTATCTGGGCACCACGGATTTCCGGGTCATCTGCGCCAAGGTCACGGAGGGCGATCCCCAATTCGTGGAGGCATACCAGGCCCTGGTATATCAGCTGGCCAAGGACATCGGCGCCATGGCGGCGGTGCTGCGCTTCCACGTGGACGCCATCGCCTATACCGGCGGCATGGCCTATGAGCAGTTCTTCTGCGACGATATCACCGCCTATGTGGGGGGGCTCGCCCCGGTGCTGCGCTTCCCCGGCGAGGAGGAGATGCGCTCCCTGGCGGAGGGCGCCCTGCGGGTGCTCCACGGCCAGGCCCAGCCTCTGGCATACTGAGCATTTTTCCGTCCACCGGCGGCGGCCCGTCACATTTGGGAAGGGGGACGGGCCGCCCCGGCGGGTTCCCACATCATAACCACCCCACTGCGTATAGAAAGGAAGGAGATCACCATGAAGCACCTGATGTCCGGCAACGAAGCCACCGCCCGGGGCGTCTATGAGGCCGGGATCAAAATCTGTTCCGCCTACCCCGGCACCCCCAGCACCGAGATTCTGGAGAATCTGCCCCAGTATAAGGACGATGTCTACTGCGAGTGGGCCCCCAACGAGAAGGTAGCCACCGAAGTGGCCTACGGCGCGTCCATCGCCGGTTCCCGTTCCTTCTGCACCATGAAAATGGTGGGTCTGAACGTGGCGGCGGACCCCCTGTTCACCGCCGGCTACATGGGCGTGGGCGGCGCGTTCATCGTGGTCACCGCCGACGATCCCAGCTGCCATTCCTCTCAGAACGAGCAGGACAACCGCCACTATGCCCGGGCCGCCAAGATCGCCATGGTGGAGCCCAGCGACGCCCAGGAGTGCAAGGACTTTGTGGCCCTGGCCTGCGAGGTGTCCGAGCTGTTCGACACGCCGGTGCTGTACCGCACCACCACCCGGGTCTGTCACTCCAAGGGCCTGGTGGAATTTGGCCAGCGCACGGAGCACACCCATGCGCCCTATGCCCGCAACGTCCGCAAGTTCGTCTGCACCCCGGCTCACGCCTATGCCAACCACCCTCTGGTGGAGGAGCGGCTGGAGAAGCTGCGGGAATACGGCTGCACCCGGGCTCTGGAAAACGGCCTGAACAAGCTGGAAATGGGCGACGGCAAGGTGGGCGTGGTCACCTCCTCCATCGCCTATGAATACGCCAAGGAGGTGTTCCCGGAGGGGACGTCCTTCCTGAAGCTGGGCCTGACCTTCCCCCTGCCTATGGACCTGATCCGGGACTTTGCCTCCAAGGTGGAGAAGCTCTACGTCATCGAGGAGCTGGAGCCCTTTATGGAGGACCAGATCAAGGCCGCCGGCATCCCCTGCGTGGGCAAGGAGCTGACGGGCCTTCTGTACGAGCTGAACACCCAGCTGCTGCGCCAGCGGGTGCTGGGCCAGAAGGCGGATTACCGCACCGTGGACGTGGCCCCGGCCAACCGGCCCCCGGCCCTCTGTCCCGGCTGCCCCCACCGGGGATTCTTCTATACCCTGTCCAAGAACAAGAACTATGTGGTCACCGGCGACATCGGCTGCTATACCCTGGGCTGCGCCGCCCCGCTGAACTGCATGGACTCCGTGGTGTGCATGGGCGCGGGCTTCTCCGCCGGTATGGGCATCGCCAAGAGCTTTGAAAAAGAGGGCGTCACCGGCAAGGTGGTGTTCGGCGTGGTGGGCGACTCCACCTTCTTCCACAGCGGCATGACCGGCGCGGCGGAGATCGTCTATAACAAGGGACGGATGATCCCCTGCGTGCTGGATAACCGCATCACCGGCATGACCGGCCACCAGGACAACCCCGGCACGGGCTATACCCTCCAGGGGGACCCCACCGCCCTGCTCAGCGTGGAGAAGATCCTCACCGCCCTGGGCTTTGCCCCGGTGCTGACGGTGGATCCCCAGGACCTGAAGGCCATGAAGACCGCCGTGGACCAGGCCGTGGCCGCCCTGGACGCCGGGCAGCAGCCCGCCATCGTCACCCGCCGTCCCTGCCTGCTGATCAAGCGGGATAAGTTCCGGAAGGGCATGTGCCGCGTCAATGCCGACAAGTGCCGCAGCTGCCGCAGCTGCCTGAAGGTGGGCTGCCCGGCTATCTCCCTGGAAAACGGCAAGGCCGTCATTGACCGCACCCAGTGCGTGGGCTGCACCGTGTGCGCCCAGGTCTGCCCCTTCGACGCCATCGAAAAGGAGGAAAAGTAACATGTCCAACGTGAAAAGTGCGCTGCTGGTGGGCGTGGGCGGTCAGGGTGCCATCCTGATCTCCAAGATCATGTCCAACGGCTTCATGCAGGCCGGGTTCGACGTGAAGCAGAGCGAGGTACACGGCATGGCCCAGCGTGGCGGCTCCGTGTCCACCCAGGTCCGCTGGGGCGACAAGGTCTACGGCCCCGTGTTCGGCAAGGGTGAGGCGGACATTATGGTGGCCCTGGAGCGGATGGAGGCCGTTCGCTACGCCGAGTTCCTGAAGCCCGACGGCGTGGCCGTTATCAATGACTATGCCATCAAATCCACCACCATTGCCTCCGGGGCCGAGACGTATCCGGACGGCTGCATCGAGGCCATGGAAAAGGTGTTCCGTACCATCGCCGTCCCCGCCAGCGAGATCGCCCTGGACCTGGGCAACGCCAGGTGCATGAACGTGGTGCTGTTCGGCGCCATGTGCGACAGCCTGGGCTGTCCCCAGATCGACTGGGAGCAGGTGGTGGCCGACACCGTGCCGGAAAAGGTACGGGAGCTGAACATCCGGGCCTTCCGGGCCGGCCGCGAGGCCGCCCAAAGGTGCCGCTGATCCCCGGAAACAGAAAAAAAATCCCCGGTGCCGAAGCACCGGGGATTTTTTTCAGACTGATGTAATTAGTCAGCAGGATTGATAGCGCCGTTGGGGCAGGTATCACTGCAGGTACCGCAGTCCAGGCAGGCGTTAGCATCGATCACATAACGATCGTCACCCTGGGAAATAGCACCCACGGGACAGACGTCAGCGCAAGCGCCGCAGCTGACACAAGCAGAGCCGATCTGATAAGCCATAGTAGCACCTCCATTCAGATTATGGCATTATTGTATCATGAAAATCCGAAAATGCAACCCCCTGTCCGGATGAAATATCTGTAAACTTTCATTTTT
>ENA-UEQJ01002571-UEQJ01002571.1-human-gut-metagenome-genome-assembly--contig:-NODE-2571-length-12733-cov-6.918379_pt1 | contig 12733 bp, 8 predicted proteins | sample MGYA00242937_ERZ507938 | MGnify/ENA primary metagenome ERZ507938 (study PRJEB26167, sample SAMN06115437) | human gut metagenome | host: Homo sapiens | place: China:Gansu | collected 2015-07-03 | study...
AAGGAGCAACGCCTTGCTCCAACCTTTGTTAACCTTAAATCTAATACTATGAAAAACACATTGCAAAGATACGGACTTTCCGGTTATCTGCAAATTATCCAAATAAAAAAGTATGTTTCATAACATGATTTAAAACTTTCTGAGAAATAGTACTTGTTTTATTAATACTTTTTCAAGATTTGAATCCCTTCACGGCTCTTTCCAGTCTTTCCAAAGTCAGTTCGCCGGATTGCCGCCAAAGTTGTTGTCCTTTTCTTAAAAGGATAAATGTAGGCGTTGCTTCGATGGTGTAGAAATCCGTAAGGGCAGTTTCCTGGTCTACATCTACTTCCACCACTTCGATCGTGCCTTCCATTAATTTCTTAAATTCCTCAACAACAGGTTTCATACGCTGGCAATGAGGACACCATGTTGCATAAAATTCCGCCATTACCCAATCGGCATTAGCCAGCTTCTCTTGATTCCGTTCTTCACGGGCTACTTTCTTCTCTTTCATAATTGATTACTGTTTGATTAATAATTGCTACTTCAACAATGCGAAAAGAAAGAAAGTTTAAAGGGTAAACAATAATACACACAGATTTAACTATTAAATCCACTTACATTTACCTTATTTCGTTTCTGATATCCGAACAAGCGTCCATTGCACAAAAAAGCAACTTTCGTGCAAAAAGAGAACACTCTATTCAAAATTTATTTATCTTTGCCGCCGAAATGGTTCGGAATCCGTAGCCAACGGACGACGATTAATAGGGAATCGGGTGTAAGTCCCGGACAGTCCCGCTGCTGTGAAGCTCTGTTCAATGTCTTATAATTGAACTAATTTAACGCCACTGATGTTAATCGGGAAGGCAAATAAGACAAGAGTCAGTCAGAAGACCTGCCATTTTGTGTAAGACGCTCCCCTCCTCGTGGGTTAGGAGAAAGAGCATCACTTGTTAAGCCCCAAATCAAAAAAATACTGTTTTTCGTCGGGTGGAGTATGTCCATTAGATGGGAAGACATTAATAAGTATGTACTTAATTGAAAAAAGTATGATAAAAAAAATCTTAGTAGCCAATCGCGGTGAAATTGCCGTAAGGGTGATGCGTTCCTGCCGGGAAATGGAGATAACGAGTATCGCTATCTTCTCCGAAGCAGACCGGACCGCGAAGCATGTGCTTTATGCAGACGAAGCTTATTGCGTAGGGTCGGCAGCATCCAAAGAGAGTTATCTGAATATAGAAAAAATCATCGAAGTGGCGAAAGCAGCTCATGCGGACGCCATCCATCCGGGTTACGGCTTCTTGTCCGAGAATGCTACCTTCGCCCGTCGATGTCAGGAAGAAGGAATCATCTTTATCGGACCCAATCCGGAAACAATGGAAGCCATGGGGGATAAAATTGCTGCCCGTATCAAAATGATCGAGGCGGGAGTACCCGTTGTTCCCGGCACACAAGACAACCTGAAAAGCGTGGAAGAAGCCATAGAGCTTTGCAATAAAATCGGCTATCCGGTGATGCTGAAAGCGTCTATGGGCGGTGGCGGAAAGGGTATGCGCCTCATCCACAATGCCGAAGAAGTAGAAGAAGCTTATACCACTGCCAAGAGCGAATCGTTGTCTTCCTTTGGTGACGACACGGTTTATCTGGAGAAGTTCGTTGAAGAGCCTCATCACATCGAGTTCCAGATTCTTGGTGACAAGCATGGAAATGTCATTCATCTGTGCGAACGCGAATGTTCCGTGCAACGCCGTAACCAGAAAATCGTGGAAGAGACTCCTTCGGTTTTCGTCACTCCCGAACTGCGGAAAGATATGGGTGAAAAGGCGGTAGCTGCAGCTAAAGCGGTGAACTATATCGGTGCGGGTACTATCGAATTTCTCGTTGACAAACACCGCAACTATTATTTCCTTGAGATGAACACCCGTTTACAGGTGGAGCATCCGATTACGGAAGAAGTAGTAGGTGTAGACCTTGTGAAAGAACAGATCAAAGTGGCGGACAACCAAGTACTCCAGCTGAAACAGGAAGATATCAAACAACGCGGACACGCCATCGAATGCCGTATTTGTGCCGAAGACACTGAAATGAACTTCATGCCAAGTCCCGGAATTATCAAACAGATTACGGAGCCGAACGGTATCGGTGTGCGCATTGACAGCTACGTGTACGAAGGATACGAGATACCCATCTATTATGACCCGATGATCGGCAAACTGATCGTATGGGCCACCAACCGCGATTATGCCATCGAACGCATGCGCCGCGTGCTCCACGAATATAAGTTGACCGGAGTGAAGAACAACATCAGTTATCTGCGTGCCATCATGGACACTCCCGATTTTGTGAAAGGGCACTACGACACAGGATTCATTGCCAAGAATGGCGAACACTTAAAACAATGTATCATGCGCACCAGCGAACGTGCTGAAAACATTGCCATGATTGCCGCATACATAGATTACCTGATGAATCTCGAAGAGAACAAAGGTGATGCAACGGATAACCGTCCTATCAGCAAATGGAAAGAGTTCGGACTGCACAAGGGAGTGTTGAGAATCTAATTTTAACAAAAAGAATTCAATTATGGAAATTCATATAGGAAACCGTGTGGCCGAAGTAGAGTTGGTCAGCAAGGAAGATAACAAGGTGGTGCTTACCATTGATGGAAAACCGTTTGAAGCAGATGTAGTGATGGCGGAAAACGGCACTTGCAACATCTTGATGGACGGACGCAGTTCGAATGCACAGCTGATTCGCCGTGATAACGGGAAAAGCTATAAAGTGAATACGCATTATAGCAGTTTCAATGTAGAAATTGTGGACAGCCAAGCGAAATATTTGCGGATGCGCAAGAAAGGGGAAGAGGAACAGAACGACTGCATCATTTCTCCGATGCCGGGCAAGGTAGTGAAAATACCTGTTGTAGTCGGTCAGGAAATGAAAGCGGGAGATACTGCCATCGTTATCGAAGCAATGAAGATGCAGAGCAACTACAAAGTGACTTCGGATTGCCGCATTAAAGAAATTCTGGTTCAAGAAGGTGATAGCATAACCGGCGAACAGACATTAATAACATTAGAACCGATTGCATAATAATAAGAACGGATTGCATTATGGAAGAAATGAATAAAGCATACGCCACGTTCGAGGAACGTGACCGCATCGCTTCTCTTGGTGGAGGCGTTGATAAAATAGAGAAGCAACATGAAAGCGGTAAAATGACTGCTCGCGAACGTATCGAGATGCTGCTCGATAAGGGTACTTTCGTTGAACTGGATAAGTTGATGGTTCACCGTTGTACGAACTACGGTATGGATAAGAACAAAATTCCGGGAGATGGTATCGTGTCCGGTTATGGAAAGGTAGACGGTCGCCAGGTGTTTGTTTACGCTTATGACTTTACAGTATATGGCGGCTCACTGTCAGCTTCCAATGCCAAAAAGATTGTGAAAGTACAACAACTTGCATTGAAGAACGGTGCCCCGATTATCGCTTTGAATGATTCGGGCGGTGCACGTATTCAGGAAGGGATCGAGAGCCTTTCCGGTTATGCTGATATTTTCTATCAGAACACAATGGCCAGCGGTGTGATTCCACAGATTTCGGCAATCCTGGGTCCTTGCGCTGGAGGTGCCTGCTACTCTCCTGCCCTGACCGATTTCATCTTTATGGTGAAAGAAAAAAGTCATATGTTTGTGACTGGTCCGGATGTAGTAAAAGCTGTGATTCATGAGGAAGTAAGTAAAGAAGAGCTGGGTGGCGCAATGACACATAGCAGCAAAAGCGGTGTGACTCACTTTATGTGCAATACCGAAGAAGAATTGCTGATGAGCATCCGTGAACTGCTTTCTTTCTTACCGCAGAATAATATGGATGAAGCTAAGAAAAAACCTTGCACTGACGAAACAAACCGCGAAGATACTTCTCTGGATACAATCGTTCCGGTAGATCCGAACGTTCCGTATGATATGAAAGATATTATCGAGCGAGTGGTAGACAACGGCTATTTCTTTGAAGTCATGCCGAACTTCGCCAAAAATATCATTATCGGTTTTGCTCGTCTGGCAGGACGTTCGGTAGGCATTGTCGCCAATCAACCCGCCTACCTTGCCGGAGTACTTGATATTGACGCCAGTGACAAAGCAAGTCGTTTTATCCGTTTCTGCGACTGTTTCAATATTCCATTGATTACATTCGAAGATGTTCCGGGATTCCTTCCGGGATATACGCAGGAAAACAACGGTATCATCCGTCACGGCGCAAAAATAGTTTATGCGTTCGCAGAAGCTACTGTTCCCAAACTGACTGTTATTACCCGCAAAGCTTACGGCGGCGCTTATATCGTAATGAACTCCAAGCAGACCGGAGCTGACGTAAACTTCGCTTATCCAAGTGCCGAAATCGCAGTGATGGGAGCAGACGGTGCTATCAATATCTTGTTCCGTAAGGCTGACGAAGCAACGAAAGCTAAAGAGCTGGAAGCTTACAAAGAAAAATTCGCAACTCCTTATCAAGCTGCCGAATTGGGATATATTGACGAAATCATTTATCCGAGACAGACTCGTAAACGTCTGATTCAGGCACTGGAGATGACAGAAAATAAGATGCAGACAAATCCGCCTAAGAAACACGGTAATATGCCCTTATAACAACTAGATAAGGTGCTGCAAGACAGCACCAGCCCAACGGACTTACGGAATATCCTACTATCATATCAGGACTTTCGTAAGTCCGTTTTTTTCCCGAAAGGTTCTTTCCGACCAATACCAAAAAACGGCACCTCGATTCACATCGCAGCACCGTCACAACACAAACACAAAATAAAACACGACAAAACTACTATGCAATCTTCCTGTTATGCCGGGGAGGCATATCTTGCTTGACTTATCTATATTCACATACCCATAAGAAGCTTTATCAGGCGATTTGCATTATTATAACAAACAGTTATATGTTTTGTTCATAAAAAACATACTCTTCTACTTATTTTTTCTCTTTATAATCCTTTAAAAAGCCATCCATCAGCCATTTAGCCAATGCCTGTCGGTTGGAATTTATCACTAACCGGCGTTGATCGAAAGTATTTTGAATATTGCCCAACTCCACAAAGACAGAAACGGGAGTGGTACGGGAAAGCACATACAGATTACGGCCACTCACAGTGCCGGAAAAGCCCCGGTTGGGCTGATGCTTATCATATTTCGATTCAAATGTATCTTTCATATTATTCGCCAACCGTTTGCTATGCGCTTTCTTGTTCGAATGATAGAAAAAGACATCAGTTTGCTTTCCCTTGCTTCGACTATCCACATGGATAAAGATAGCCCTGCAATAGGCATAGTTTTTACGGTCTTTCTGATATAAAGCGTTGATCTTATTGCAACGCTGCTGAAGACGTTGTACCTGATTCAATGGAATCGGATCCCCCATACAAGTTTCGCGCTTACTGTTGGACAGATACGATTCATCACGAATTCCATCCTTAGCGTCCTGAATGATAATACGCACATCAGCACCTTCCTGCATCAGAACACGCGCCAGACGAAGAGCAATATCATATGCATATTCGTCTTCGTGAAGCTCATGCCTTCCTGCCCGTCCGATAGCTCCGGGATCGGGACCGCCATGTCCGCTGACCACATAGAAGCAAGCACCCTGCAAGCGGTTGGACGTCACTGTCACATCGGCCAGCTTCTTCCCGAACAGCCGTTCGCGAACCACTCTCTTTTTACCGGCAACAGCTTTGGGCGAAACGGAGGCAGAAGTCCCTTTCTTCAAGGGCGGCAACACATATTTCACGCCCAATCGCAGTTCCTCTTTTCCACGCAGACGTTTTTCGTTCAGCTTCATAAACTCATTATAGTAGGCTTTTCCCGGACGTTTGTTCCGTTCCAGAAAAGACGAAATACCCTCGCCCGATTTGGGTGTGGCATATTCTCCCTGAGCAGAGACATCCAAAAGAAGAAAAGTACAGAAGAGAACAGCAAGCAAGCAAAATATACGTTTCATATTCCCGTTATTCGTCATTTATTTCGTATCGGCAGCAGATTTTCAACTGCTAAATTATAGCATTTTACCATTCGCGCGCACAAAATTATATTTTTTTCCCTACTTTTGCGACAACTTACGTGTTTTAAAGAAAAGAAACTCTAAATACAGATAGCATTATGGCAAAGCAATTCAAGCCGGAGACACTGTGCGTACAGGCAGGGTGGACTCCTAAAAAGGGAGAACCCCGCGTACTCCCCATTTATCAAAGTACAACTTTCAAATACGATACCAGCGAGCAAATGGCGCGTCTGTTCGACCTCGAAGACAGCGGTTACTTCTACACCCGTCTGCAAAATCCTACGAACGATGCCGTTGCAGCCAAGATAGCCGCCCTCGAAGGCGGTGTAGCCGCCATGCTGACATCGAGCGGACAGGCAGCGAATTTCTATGCTATCTTCAACATCTGCCAGGCAGGCGACCACTTCGTATGCTCATCCACTATCTATGGCGGAACGTTCAACCTGTTTGGCGTGACAATGAAAAAGCTGGGTGTCGATGTAACGTTTGTCAACCCCGATGCGCCCGAAGAGGAAATCTCCGCCGCTTTCCGTCCGAACACCAAAGCCCTGTTCGGCGAAACAATCTCCAACCCTACGCTGGAAGTTCTCGACATCGAAAAGTTTGCCCGTATCGCCCACAAGCACGGCGTACCTTTGATTGTAGACAATACTTTCCCCACTCCTATCAACTGCCGCCCGTTTGAATGGGGAGCCGATATAGTAGTCCACTCCACTACCAAATATATGGACGGACACGCCACCAGCGTAGGCGGAGCAGTTGTAGACAGCGGCAATTTCGACTGGGAAGCGCATGCCGACAAATTCCCCGGTCTCTGCACACCGGATGAATCGTATCACGGGCTGACTTATACAAAAGCTTTCGGCAAACTGGCTTACATCACTAAAGCAACGGCGCAACTGATGCGCGACCTCGGCAGCATCCAGTCTCCGCAGAATGCGTTCTTGCTGAACCTCGGTCTGGAAACTCTGCACCTGCGCATGCCGCAACACTGCGGCAATGCCCAAAAAGTAGCCGAATACCTTTCCAGGAATGAAAAAGTGGCATGGGTGAACTATTGCGGCCTGCCCGACAACAAGTATTACGCATTGGCACAAAAGTACATGCCCAACGGTTCCTGCGGTGTTATCTCTTTCGGACTGAAAGGCGGCCGCGAGGTGTCCATCAAGTTTATGGACTCGTTGAAGCTGGCAGCTATCGTAACTCACGTTGCCGATGCACGTACCTGCGTGCTCCATCCCGCCAGCCATACGCACCGTCAGCTCTCTGACGAGCAACTGTTGGAAGCCGGTATCCGCCCCGACCTCATCCGTTTCTCGGTGGGTATTGAAAATGCGGACGACATCATCGCAGATATAGAACAGGCGCTGAACGCGTAAGCATCATCTGTTCAAATGAAACGCATCATCTGCCGAGGGCTGTTCAATCATACATTCAGCCTCAACGGATGATGCGTTTCCTTAATTATTCCGTTTTCAATGTTATCGGCAGGCTTTCCTTACCCTGACAGAAGGTCTTTGCCTTCACTACCGGAGCATGGCACGGCACGGGTGCTTCCCACAAAGCAGATTGGGTATCCGGTTCCGAACCATCCGTTGTGTAACGTATTTCAGCACCTCGAATGGCAACGTTGGCATAAAGTTTACCGTCCTTCACCAACAATCCCGGATGAGGCAGGCGGAAATTGATAGCGTTCCTTGCCCAATAAGGCATTTCCATATCGCTGATTTTTTCATAATACAACGCCAATGCTTTGTTGAAGGCTTGCTGTTCCTGTGCACCCCGCAGTTCTTCCCATGCCGGATAAGCATTCCAACCACGCTCTGCCAGTCCCATGATTTTCGGGAAAAGAAGGTATTCCACACCGTTAAAGCTACGGATTGTTTCGGCAAACAACTGGCCTTGCACACCCAGGATATTCTTTCGTCCCTCTACCGTCAGAACAGTTTTTCCCTTTTCCGCTGCATCCAAATCGACGGGATTGCCTGCACCGTCCGCACGCAACGAACGATAGATGCTGAAAGGAAGCATGGAGAAAGAGACTGACTCATCCACATAACCGCCCCAATCGAGCCCGCGCTCGTCGGGATGCCCGTTGTACGCCATATCCATATAGAAATTGCCCACATTACAGAGAATCACCGGGTAGCCGTTATTGGCAATCTGATACACCACCTCATCGTATCCCGGAACCGTATTCCAGCAGTACACGCCCGCCGCCTGAGTCCGCAATTGCCGGTGCGCCTCTTCGGTATGCCCCAAAGCAACTTCCTGCCAACCGCTGAATTTCAGCCCGTTCCTTTGCATAATGTCTGCCATCTGCGTGATGAAATGCTCTGCCAAGTCATGCGGTTTCGTCATTCCTTTCTCTTTCATCAACGCCTGACATTTTGGAGAACCCAGCCATACGCCGCGCGCCACTTCATCGCCGCCAAGATGCACCGTAGCCAGCGATACGCCGGCTTCCCTGTACATAGCCGCAAGTTCCTGAATCACTTTCTCCATAAAGCGATAAGTAGAGGGCATCGCCACATTTATCACATTGTCCGTATAATACTGCACGGATGCGTAGCGGGAAGTATCTTCCGGCTCACTCAGCAGATATTCGGCGGCCTTTTCCACATCCGTGTCCTTATACTTATTATAACGCGCTTTCATGGAAATGATAGCCGCACGGGCATGTCCGGGAGATTCTATTTCCGGTATGACGCGGATATGCCTTTCGGCAGCATAGCGCAACAGACCGATAAAGTCCTCACGGGAGTAATATCCGTTGCCTACGGTTGCGGCATCCGGGTCGTAACCGCCGTCATAGCACGGATAGAGGCAACGGCTCTCGTCGGTGGTATGTCCGCGGCGGCTGCCTACAGCGGTCAGTTCTTCCAGTCCCGGAATTTCCAGACGCCATGCCTCATCATCCGAAAAATGGAAATGAAGCACATTCATTTTGTAAGAAGCGAAAATGTCCACCAGCTTTTTCAGATTGTCTACGGTAGTGAAGTTGCGGGCAATGTCTATCATCTGCCCGCGATACAGAAGGTCGGGATAATCTTCCACAGACATAGCATCCAGCCGGTACGGCGCTTTTTTACCTTTCAGCATCGCCAGCAAGGTTTGCGTACCGTTGAAAACTCCGTGCGGAGTGGCGGCGCTAATCTTTATCCGGTCACTGTCTATAACCAAATCATAGTATTCATCGTTCACAGCTTTCGCCTTGTCGGCCAAGGTTTCCAAAGCAATCGTAACGGGAGCTTTATCCACTACTTCCAAGCCGTACAGAGCGGATAACTTCTCTTTCAGCAACCTTGCCTCAACGGCATACGCGTCCGGATAAGCCAAAGCCACCTTGCCATCCAGCACAACAGCGCCTTCGGCAGGCGTCGCTTTCTTTACCGACGGCAATATATCCCATGGTTGCAAAGCCGATACGTTCTCCAAACGAAGATTCGATTCGTATATTTTAGTTGCATCCGGATAGCCGGGCAGTGACTCCGGCGAGGGCAACGCAAGCGTATTCAGCCTTACGGGAAGCGGACTGCTTTCCTTACCGTCTGCCGTAGCTACCCAATACGTGCCTTCGGGCGCGTGCGAATTCCGGTCTATCTTATAAGAACACAGAAAAGTAATACGCATGGAATCACCGGGAGCCAACGGAGTAAAACTTTCCGTCGGATACATCTTAAAGAAGTTTCCGTTCACCGACTCCACCCTGACTACAAGATTCCCTACCTGCTTCACATTGCGGGGAAGTTGCGAATAATAGATTGTCCAATTTCGGGGAAGAGGAGCGCCGGAGATGTTTTTAAGAACAAAGGAGTTCTCATAATATCCGGGTTCCGCATTACCCGTACCCATTTCCCAGGTCAGGGAAACCGGAGCTTCGGGTTTGTCACTCGTTCCGCATCCTGCCAGCAACGGCGCGGTGCAAAACAATAATCCTGCAAGAGGAAGTTTAAAAATCTTCATAAAACAACTGTGTTAAGTTAATAATTGGGGGTAATACTTAAATCTATTGCCAAAAATAAGCATTTTTAGTTTATTTACTGATAATTCTAATAGAAATTATCCGATACAGGCTACAAATTAGAACTTTTATCTCTAAATTTGCGACCAAATCATAACAAATTTAACTAATCTACCATGGCTAAGATAACCAAAGAAGCTGCCTTGCTCTATCACTCGCAAGGCAAACCGGGAAAAATTGAAGTAGTGCCCACCAAGCCCTACAGTACACAAACCGACCTTTCACTCGCTTATTCTCCGGGCGTTGCAGAACCGTGCCTCGAAATCGAGAAGAACCCGCAGGACGCATATAAATATACAGCCAAAGGCAATCTGGTAGCTGTAATCTCCAACGGAACCGCCGTTCTCGGTCTGGGCGACATAGGTGCGCTCAGCGGAAAGCCCGTTATGGAAGGAAAAGGGCTGTTGTTCAAAATCTATGCCGGCATCGATGTATTCGATATCGAAGTGAACGAGAAAGACCCCGACAAGTTTATCGAAGCAGTCAAGGCGATTGCTCCCACTTTCGGCGGTATCAACCTGGAAGACATCAAGGCTCCCGAATGTTTTGAAATAGAACGCCGGCTGAAAGAAGAACTTGATATTCCGGTGATGCACGACGACCAGCATGGTACGGCCATCATCTCCAGCGCCGGACTGCTGAACGCACTGGAAGTGGCAGGCAAGAAGATTGAAGACGTAAGAATCGTAGTGAACGGCGCAGGCGCTTCCGCCACCTCATGCACCAAACTGTACGAATCGCTCGGCGCACGCCGCGAGAACATCCTGATGCTGGACAGCAAAGGCGTCATCACCAGCGACCGCGAGAACCTGACCGAACAAAAGCGTTACTTTGCAACCGACCGCCGCGACGTGCACACCCTTGCCGAAGCCATCAAAGGCGCCGACGTATTCCTCGGCCTGTCCAAAGGCAATGTATTGACGCAGGATATGGTACGCAGCATGGCCGACCACCCCATTGTATTCGCCCTTGCCAATCCTACTCCGGAAATATCCTACGAGGATGCCATGGCAGCGCGTCCGGACGTACTGATGTCTACCGGCCGTTCCGACTATCCGAACCAGATTAACAACGTTATCGGCTTCCCCTATATCTTCCGCGGTGCACTCGATACGCAGGCAAAGGCCATCAACGAAGAGATGAAGATTGCTGCCGTACACGCCATCGCCAATCTTGCCAAACAACCCGTACCCGACGTGGTGAACGAAGCCTACCATGTGAACAACTTCACTTTCGGTCCCGAATACTTCATCCCGAAACCAGTAGACCCGCGCCTCATCACCGAAGTGTCCTGCGCCGTGGCAAAAGCTGCCATGGACAGCGGTGTGGCCCGCAAGCACATTGCAGACTGGGATGCCTACCGCCTGCAACTGCGCGAGCTGATGGGCTATGAAAGCAAGCTCACCCGCCAGCTCTACGACACCGCCCGCCGCAACCCGCAACGTGTGGTATTTGCCGAAGGCATTCACCCCAATATGCTGAAAGCTGCCGTTGAAGCCAAGGCCGAAGGTATCTGCCATCCCATCATATTGGGCAATGACGAAGCTATCGAGAAGCTGGCAAAAGAACTCGACCTCAGCCTCGAAGGCATTGAAATCGTAAACCTGCGCCATCCCAACGAATCGGAACGCCGCGAACGTTACGCACGTATCCTTTCCGAAAAGCGCGCCCGCGAAGGCGTCACCTACGAAGAGGCCAACGACAAGATGTTCGAGCGCAACTACTTCGGCATGATGATGGTGGAAACCGGTGAGGCCGACGCTTTCATCACCGGATTGTACACCAAGTACAGCAACACCATCAAGGTGGCCAAAGAAGTAATCGGCATCCGTCCGGAATTCAAGCACTTCGGCACAATGCACATCCTCAACTCCAAGAAAGGCACGTACTTCCTTGCCGATACGCTTATCAACCGCCATCCCAATGCGGAAACACTGATAGACATCGCCAAACTGTCGGAGTATACCGTACGCTTCTTCAACCATACTCCCGTCATGGCCATGCTGAGCTACTCCAACTTCGGTACGGACAAGGAAGGAAGTCCGGTAAGCGTGCACGAAGCCGTGGACTACATGCAGCGCAACTATCCCGACCTTGCCATCGACGGCGAAATGCAGGTGAACTTTGCCATGAACCGCGAACTGCGCGATGCCAAGTATCCGTTTACCCGTCTGAAAGGAAAGGATGTGAATACGCTTATCTTCCCGAACCTGAGTTCCGCCAACTCCGCATATAAACTGTTGCAGTCGATGGATATGGACTCCGAACTCATCGGCCCGATACAGATGGGACTGAACAAGCCTATCCACTTTACCGATTTTGAAAGCTCCGTGCGCGATATAGTAAACATTACCGCAGTAGCCGTTATCGATGCCATTGTGGACAAAAAGAAAGCAGGCAAATGAAAAGGCAATTTTCCAGATTTCAAATCGTTTGCATCACGCTTCTTTGGGCAGCGCTTTGCTACATAGTACTGACAACCGCCGAACGGATTGACGGACCAATCATCCTGACACTTGTCATTTCAGCAGCATTGGTATTCATTCCTGTAATAAAAGCGCTCAAAAGGAAATAAATAATATCTTTTTATTCATTTTTACGGGATAAAACAATATTTTTGTTGTTTTATCCCGCATTTTATTTATAAATTGTTTG
>ENA-UEQJ01002573-UEQJ01002573.1-human-gut-metagenome-genome-assembly--contig:-NODE-2573-length-12732-cov-6.373607_pt1 | contig 12732 bp, 5 predicted proteins | sample MGYA00242937_ERZ507938 | MGnify/ENA primary metagenome ERZ507938 (study PRJEB26167, sample SAMN06115437) | human gut metagenome | host: Homo sapiens | place: China:Gansu | collected 2015-07-03 | study...
AGAAAAATCAGATTTAAGATAGCTCTTTGGCTATCACTTATGATGTTTTTTGTGCCTACTATGGCTTTAGCACAAGTCACGGTTACAGGTAATGTCTCTGATGATATGGGACCTATTATTGGTGCCAATATTATTGTTAAAGGTGGTACTACCGGTGTAATCAGCGACGTAGACGGTAATTTTAAAATACAGGTACCAAGTTTAAAAAATACTATTCTGAAAGTGAGTTTTATCGGTTATCAAGAGGTAGAAATACCTCTAAATGGCAAAAACCACGTTAAGGTAGTTTTGAAAGAGGACTCTGAAATGCTGGAAGAAGTTACAGTAGTGGCATACGGTGTACAAAAGAAAGAGACGTTGACGGGTGCTATTTCTTCTGTAAAAACAGAGGCTTTATTGGCATCACCTAATGCCAGTGTAGCTAACTCTTTGGCAGGTAAGATACCGGGACTTTCATCGGTTCAAACAAGTGGACAACCCGGTGCTGAAGATCCTAAGATTTTTATTCGTGGTGCCGGTGCGTTGACTGAAGATCTTTCTGCTCCATTAATTTTGGTAGATGGTGTAGAACGTAGTTTCTTTCAGATGGATCCCAATGAAATAGAAGATGTTACTGTGTTGAAGGATGCTTCTGCCACAGCTGTATTCGGTGTACGTGGTGCTAATGGTGTGATACTTGTAACTACTCGTCGTGGTGAAAAAGGTAAAGCAAAGATAGCACTTAGTTCATCAGTGGGGGTACAAACGCCGACCTATATATTACATAATGCGGATAGCTATACGTATGCTACACTGTTTAGAGAACGTGAAATAAATGATGGTCGTGATCCGGACAGATATTTTACGGACTATGATTTGGAACGTTTCCGCTTAGGTGATGAACCTATAATGTATCCCAATGTAGATTGGCGTGATTATATGATGAAGAAGGGAGCCGTACAAACACAACACAATCTTAATATATCAGGTGGTACTGATCAGGTACGTTATTTTATTTCTGTTGGTTATCTCTTCCAAGATGGACTTTTCAAAGATTTTGGTAATTCATCGGAAGGATATAGCTATAATCGTTATAATTATCGTACCAACTTAGATATGGATATTAGTAAATCTACTACCTTGAAGTTGGGTATAGGTGGTATAGTTGGTAATAGAAAGTCAGGAGCTGTGGCTGAAGGAGATTTATGGAGAACTATCAATGGTGGTTTACCTTTTGGAAGCCCGGGTATTGTTGATGGAAAACCGATTACTATTCCTAATAAATTCGGTGATATAATAAATGGTAATCCTGTCGCAGCTGTCTATAATCGTGGCTCGGTTAAACACATGTCCAATACGTTAAATATGGATTTGCTTTTGACGCAAAAGTTAGATTTCTTGACTAAGGGGCTTTCTGTTGAAGTGAAAGGGGCTTATAATACCACCTATAGTTTTGAGAAACGTATGATAAAGCGGGCTGCCAGATACAGATCATATACAGCTTATTATCGATCAGAACTGGAAAATCCGGAAATGGATTTTACAGACCCAAATTTCAACAAAGAGATTGTTTATTTGGTTGAAGGAAATGATGAAAAGCCGGTTTATGAAGAAAAAGATGGACGTGGGCGCGATTGGTATTTTGAGGCTAGTATCCGATATAACCGTAAATTTGGAGATCATAATGTAAGCGGTTTGTTATTATACAATCAAAATAAAAAATATTATCCCAAGCAATTCGGCTTTATTCCTACAGCTTATGTAGGTTTGGTAGGTAGAGCTACTTATGATTACAAGTCTCGTTATTTGGCTGAGTTCAACATTGGTTATAATGGTTCCGAAAATTTTGCTCCGGACAAACGTTTCGGAACTTTTCCCGCTTTTTCTTTGGGATATATCCTTTCTGAAGAGAAATTTATGAAGAACATCAAGTTCCTTGATTTCTTGAAATTCAGAGCTACTGTCGGTTTGGTAGGTAATGATAATATGAGTAATAATCGTTTCCTTTATTTGCCGGACAGTTATAATGTGGATAAAAGCGGTACTGATAAAGATTGGGGAAATAATCAGTGGGGATATAACTTTGGTTATGACAATACAACTGTCATGAAAGGTACGTTAGAGAATCGTTTAGGTAATCGTAATGTGACTTGGGAAACTTCCTTAAAGCAGAATTATGGTATTGATATGAATTTCTTGAAGAATCGTTTGAAAGCTAAATTTGATTTCTTTAAAGAAAAACGTGAAGATATCTTGATTGCGCGCGGAACCCTTCCGGGTATCACGGCTTTTACTAAGGCCTTGCTTCCGGTGGTGAATATGGGTAAAGTGGAGAATAAAGGATATGAAATTGAATTGAGCTGGAATGACCGTATCGGTGATAATTTCGGTTATTACATTAATGCTAATATGTCATATGCCAAGAATAAGATTATTTTCCAAGATGAGGTAGAACCTAATGAACCTTATTTGTGGCGTACAGGTAAACAGGTAGGTGCTGTGTTTGGCTATGTAACTGAAGGTTTTTATAATGATAGTGATTTCGATATCACTACCGATGATAAAGGTAATAAAAAATATACATTGAAAGAAGGCGTTCCGGGTACACAGGTTGCCGTGTTGCCGGGTGATGTGAAGTATAAGGATCTGAATGGAGATAAATTTATCGATGAGGACGACCAATGCCAGATTGGTTTTACTCAACGTCCTAATTATACATTCGGCTTGAATTATGGTTTCGATTACAAGGGTTTCTTCTTTTCCATGAACTGGACTGGAGCAGCCGAGCGTTCACAAGTATTAAGTAGTTACTTTAGTACTCCATTGAACAGTGGCTTGCTGGATTATCAGACAGAAGGTATCTGGCGTCCCGAAACAGCTGGAACTGCTACTGCTCCTCGTCTGTCTAAGGATCATTCTGATTATAATCATAGACAATCAGACCTTTGGGTCAGAGACGGTTCATATTTGAGACTGAAGAACTTGACTCTGGGATATAACTTCACAAACAATTCTACTTTGAAGAAGCTTGGCATTAGTCAGTTAGGTATTAAATTGACAGGTTATAATTTGTTGACTTTCGATAAACTTGATATTATGGATCCGGAATCCATTACGGATTGGTACAATGCCAGTTATCCTGTAGTAAAGATTTATAATTTGGGTGTGAATATTACTTTCTAAAAAAGATATGACTATGAATAAATATATCAGTAGTTTGTTGGTGGCTTCTTCGTTGCTGTTTGTAGGATGCGACGATTTCAAGTTTGGCAATGCCTTTCTTGAGAAGCCGTTGAGTGACGAGATGAATATAGACAGTGTGTATGCGCATAAGATATATGCCGAACAGGCATTGGCGCAGGTTTATCATACGCTTCCTGATTTTATGCCACATCAAAATCGATTATCATGGGGTATATTGGAATCCTTGACCGATTTGGCCGATATGACTAAAGGTGGTGGTAATGGTTATCACAAAGGAACCATATCTGCAGCCGATCCGGGTGGTGGCCCTTATCAGATACTTTATGATGAAGACGATGGAGCTTTTTCTGCTACCTGGGGTATCCGTAAGGCTCATCTCTTTTTAGATAATGTGGATCGTGTGCCTGATATGACACCCGAAGAAAAATATATCCGCAAAGGAGAGGCTAAGGCTATTATGGCTTTCCATTATGTACAAATGTTCCGTTATTTGGGAGGAATGCCATGGATTGATCGTGCCTATAGCCCTGAAGATGAAATGAAGTTTACCCGCATGACAGTAGAAGAGATGGTGGATAAAGTTTGTGGACTGATAGACGAGGCTGCTGAGATGTTACCTTGGAAGGTAGAAGCTATTGATGATGGACGAATGACAAAAGCCGGAATGATGGCATTGAAGGTACGCTTCTTGTTGTTTGCCGCTAGTCCTTTATTCAACAGTGACCAACCTTTTAAAGATGGTGAGGCTTCGAATCTTCATTATACCTGGTGGGGAAATTATGACAAGAGCCGTTGGCAAAAGGCTTTGGATGCAGGTTTGGCATTCTTACGCGAGAATCAGAAGAATGGTAATTTCTATAAATTAGTGGATACAGGAAATCCTCGTAAGGATTTCTGGGATGGATATTTTACCCGTTACAATCAGGAAATTTTGATATGTAGCCACCGTTATACCAAATGGAATGTAAATAGTAAGTCTGTTTCGCAGATTAGATATGGGGCAGGACAACCAACGATGAACTATGTGAATATGTTCCAAATGAAAGATGGTTCTGAGTTTGACTGGAATAATCCGGTACATGCAAAATATCCTTTCTTCGATGCAGATGGTAATATGGTTCGTGATCCTCGTTTGTACGAGACGGTTATTGTAAATCAGGATAAAATACTGGGTCGTAAGGCAGAAATCTATTGGGGAGGGCGTGATGCGCCTAACCGTATGGGAGGTAAAGGTAATGGTGACTGGATTTGGAATAATTATGCCATTTGTGGAATAGCTGTCCGTAAACATACACAGGATTTGAGAAAAGATGTACAGAATAAATTCTATGAATGTCCCCTGTTACGCTTACCCGAAATTTATTTGAGCATTGCTGAAGCAATGAACGAATTGGGTAAGGCTACGGAAAAAGATGAATTTGGCCGTGATGCTTACGATTATATTAACTTGGTTCGTAGTCGTGTAGATATGTGGGGCTATACCAAGGAAATGGTTGCTCCGGGTAAGGATTTACGTGAAACTATCTTACGCGAGAGAGCATTGGAATTCGGTTTTGAAGAAGTACGCTATTTTGATATCAACCGTTGGAAACATAAAGATTATTTGGACATCACTCGCTATACGCTGGATACATGGAAAGAATCGGATGGTTCTTATCGTCATGAACTGACACAATTCTTCCCCAACAAACGTCAATGGGTGGAACTTTGGGATGATCGTTACTATTTGACCCCGTTGCCGTTGGCAGAAATCAATAAAAAGTATGGTCTAGTTCAAAATCCCGGTTGGGAATAATCTAAATTCTAATTATTAGCACAAAAGCGATATGAAAAAAAGAAATATATTGATGCTTGGGCTTGCCGGGTTGTTTTCGCTCTCAACTATGGCCCAACAGACAGTTACAGGTATAGTGCAAGACCGTTATGGTATTCCCATGAAGGGAGTGTCGGTATCCACTGTAGGTACACCAGGAAACAAGGTGATTACCGATGAAAACGGAACATTTGCTATTAAAGCGGATGAAGGTGACTATATCGAGGTGAGATATGCAGATGGTAAGGCAAGACGTGTATGGGTATCTGGTAATTCGGTGGAAATCCGTTTAACCGATATGGATTTCTTGGTAGAAAACAAGGGGACAGAGTCTACTGAGCGTGAACAGACTCAAGCTGTTACGACTATTTCAGGTGAAATACTGAGAAAAAATTCTTCTCCTAACTTTACTAATGCATTGAATGGTCTATTCCCGGGATTGATGGTAAAACAGAATACCGGTTGGACGGATAATGCCGGTCTCACAGTTCGCGGAGGAGGTTCTTTAAATGGTTCCGAACCACTAGTGATTGTAGATGGAATACCTCGTCCTTTGGAATATGTCAATATGGACGAAGTGGAAAGTGTCTCTGTACTTAAAGATGGTGCTGCAACTGCTTTATGGGGATTGCGTGGCTCTAATGGTGTAATTGTAGTAAAGACTAAACGCGGTCAGTATAACACAAAGAAAATGAACGTGAATTATACCTTTGGAGTAGGAATACCAGTCAACCAACCGGAATTTGTAGACGGATATACGTATGCCCAAATGAAGAATGAAGCGTTACGTTATGATGGTTTGGAACCACAATACAACCAAGAGGCTTTAGATGCTTTTCGTGACGGTTCACGCCCGGATTTGTATGCTAATACAGACTGGATGGGCGAGGCGTTACGTAATCATACAACAAATCATCAGCTGAATCTTTCTTTCCGTGGAGGGGGTAAGTCGTTACGATACTATGCGTTGATTAATTACAAAAATGATCAAGGTATATTGAACGAGAATCTTACTCAACTTTCCGATCGTTATGACGCGCAGATGAAGAAGTACGACTTGAATGCTCGCATTAATCTGGATATAGACCTTACCAGTACTACTACAGCTACGTTGTCTATGTTTGGTATGTTACGTGAAGAGAATCGTCCTAGAACAAGTGAAGGTAATATTTTCTCTTATTTGTATAACACTCCTTCGGCAGTGTTTCCGGTACGTACTTCTTCCGGACAATGGGGGGGGAGTTTACTTTTTCCACACAACCCGATTGCAGAAATTGCTGATATAGGATACTTCAGGACGGATCGTCGTTTACTGCAGTCTAATTTACGAATTCATCAGGATTTGTCTATGATAACGCAAGGTTTAAGTGCAGAATTGTCCGTTGCTTATGATAATGATGCCGTATTTAAAGAGACCGGTACGCAAGAATATGCTTATGAGCAAAATGATCTGATACTTAATCCTGATAACGGAGAATATGAAGTAGTTACCGAAATAAAGGGTGAAGACAAGGCTTTGTCTATTGACAATAGCGGTGTTTATGCCCAATATATGCGTACGGTATTTGAAGGTAAGATTGGTTATGACCGTGCTTTTGGTCGTCATGCAGTGAATGGACTGTTGCAATATTGGCAACAGTCATACGTTCCGAAGGGAAGGAATAAATCTATGTATCGTCAATCGTATATGTTTGCCGGAGGTTATAACTATGATAACCGGTATGCAGTGAACATGGTGGTGAATCATATGGGTACAAGCGTACTGAGCAAAAATGATAAATATCGTACTTATCCGGCTATATCGGCAGCTTGGATATTGTCGAACGAAGCATTTATGAAAAATCAGAATATTATAGATTACTTGAAATTCCGCGCTTCTTGGGGAAGATCGGGTAATGATAATATTGATTATGAATTGGATAGACGCTACTGGAACAATTCCGGTGGATATCAGTTTGGTGACACGCCTCAAGGTAGTAGTGGTATAATTGCCGGTCCACTGGCTATGGATCATGTAGATATTGAGAGGGCAGACAAATATGATATCGGCTTGGATTTGCAGATGTTGGATAAACGTTTGTCTATGGGTGCCGATTTCTATATGGATCAACGAAGAAATATGTTGGTAAGTGCCGGTTCTTTATTCTCCGAAGTAATAGGTACAGGTGTTCCTAAACAGTGTATCGGTGCAGTCGACACAAAAGGTCTTGAAGTGTCATTGACTTGGCGAGATAAAGTAGGTGAGGCTTTTAACTATTATGTAGGTGGAAATTTCTCGTCCATGAAAACTGAAATTATAGAAAATGGTGAAGGATACCAACCTTATAGTTATCTATATAAGAAAGGTGATCGGTTAGGACAGAATTATGGTTTGGAAGCTATCGGTTATTTCAATGACTGGGATGATATTGAAAACAGTCCTAAACAGATGTTCTCTGAGGTACGTCCGGGTGATATCAAGTATAAAGATCAGAATGGTGATAAGCAGATTGACGAACATGATGTAGTAGCTATCGGTCATTCTACTACTCCAGGATTATTCTATGGCATTAATGTTGGTTTCGAGTATAAAGGTTTTGGTGTGGATATGTTGTTCCAAGGTGCAGGACAGGTAAGCCGCATGTTGAATACGGCAAGTGTGTATTGGCCATTGCGCGACGGTAAGAGCAATTTGTCCAAGTGGTATATTGAAGATAATGTACGTTGGACGGAAGAAACCAAAAATACAGCTACGTTACCTCGTTTGACTACGCTTAATAATGCAAATAATTTCCGTAGTAGTACCCAGTGGTTAGCAAACGGTTCTTATTTCAAGTTACGTAATCTGAATATTTATTATAACCTGCCTCAGAAATGGGTGAAATCCATGAGAATGGAAAAGTGTCAAGTGTATGTAAGAGGTAACAACCTGTTCTCACTGGATCATATAGATTATTCTAATTGTGAAGATCTTTCTGTCAACTATCCGGATTTGATGTCCGTATATGTAGGCTTAAACATTAACTTCTAAAAAATAACAGAACAATATGAAACTAAAGAAATACATAGTCTTTTTGGCTGCTGCAACTGTATTGGGTGGTTGTGATTTTCTGGAGTTTGACGAGTCACAAGGACGTGAACAATACCAGGCTTATGAGACTTTTGAAAATATTCTGATGCAGACTACAGCTATTTATCGTAAATTACCTTCTGATTACGGTGCCATTGGTGGAGCATTACGCGAGTCGGCTACAGACAATTCTATGTATACACAGAATAGTAATGCCATCTATGATATGTATACGAACAAATGGAGTCCGATTAATACGATTGATGCTCAGTGGGGAGAATATTATGATTTAATTCATGATGTGAATATTTTCTTTGAAAATTATTCAGAGGAAGCGCTCGAGATTTATAAGTGGGATAAGAACTATAAGGACAATATGGATAAAGTTCATATGTCGATGAAAGAGATAAAGGTACTGCGTGCACTTTATCATTTTGAGCTTGCCAAACGTTATGGAGATATTCCTTTGGTTTTGAAAACTTATACAATGGATGAGATTAACAACGTGGAGAAATCATCTTTTCAAGAGATAATCGACTATATTGATAAGGAGTGTGCTACGCTGGCTCCCGAACTTCCGGTATCTTTCAATGATTTTATTGGTCAAGAAACCGGTCGAGTAAATCGTGGTGCTGCTTATGCTATTCGTGCTCGTGCATTGCTCTATGCAGCCAGTCCGTTGTTTAATAAGAATAATGATGTGACTCTTTGGAAAAAAGCTGCTGATGCTGCATATGAGGTAATTAAATTGAATGCTTACCAACTGGAAAAGATAGACAAGGATCCATTGTGGAATAAGAGTGGTAATGATGTGTTACCATCCAAACAATTGATTTTTGAGGTTCGCGGCGGTTCAAGTAATTCTTTTGAACAGGGAAATTTACCTGTTGGTGGTTTTGGAGAAGTGTCACTTGGCAGAAATGTGCCGACACAAAATCTGGTAGATGAATATGAGATGGCGGATGGTACTCCGTTCGATTGGAACAATCCGGATCATGTTGCTAATATGTATTATGACGCAAAAGGAAAACCGACCCGTGACCCCCGTCTTTATCAGAATGTACTTTGTAATGGTCGGACATTTATGAAAATTAAATTGGAAACCTACGAAGGTGGTAAGAATGGTGCTCCATTGGAAGGTGCTACTACTACAGGCTATTATTTAAAGAAACTGGTGGATGAAACAGTATCTTTGGATCCGATAAAACCGGTTTCTAAACCTCACCATTTCCCTGGTTATCGTTATGCTGAAGTTTTGTTGAATTATGCTGAGGCTATGAATGAGTGGCAAGGACCGGATTATACGGATGCTACACATCCACTTTCTGCCCGTGATGCTTTAAATCAAGTTCGTGCTGCTGCGAATATGAAAGGGGTGGTTGCTACCAATCAAACAGAGTTCCGTGAAAAAGTACATAAGGAACGTCGCATAGAATTGGCGTTTGAAGACCATCGTTTTTGGGATATCCGTCGTTGGAAAGAGGGTAAACTCGTAAAGGAAATCTATGGTGTGAAGATACAGAATAATAATGGCACTCTCTCATATAAGAAAGAAAAGGTACAAGATCGTGTTTGGGATGACAAAATGTATCTTTATCCTATCCCCCAAAATGAGGTTTATGTGAATGATAACTTAACACAAAATCCGGGATGGTAAATTCATCTACAAGACTTCTAATCTTAAAGAATTGGTGATGAAATGCAAAGGGAGGAGTCGGGAGATTCTTCCCTTTTTGTAAATTTGTAGCTTCTTTTAATAGGTATCAAATAGCTATTTGATTGTGATAAAAAATGAAATTTAAACAGAACTAAGATGAAACAGAATTTAATCAGATGGGGGTTGTGCATGGGTATCACTGTCGTTTTTCAGACAGCTATGGCACAGGAAACCGAGCGAAAGGCAGCTTTCGATAATTATTGCCAATATGCATTGGAAGCCTCGAAACCAACAGACAAGGCTAAAGAACAGGCTATTCTTTCTTATCGGGATTACTTCTCGAAAAATGGTTATAGAAAATTTAAAACAGGTTCCAAGGAATGGGAAAAGAATGTAGCCCTTTTGAAAGCTGATGGTACCTTTTCTGATTTGGATGATAACAGTGTAGGAAAGACTATTGATGGTAATGAGGCAAATTCCGGTGCGGTGATCGTAGAAGCATTGAACCGTTTGTGGACTATTTCGGAAGCTTTTAAGAGTGGACTTCTAGACATAAAACGTGATGCGATACTTTGGGATAAATGGCAGAAATCTATTTTGCACTATGGTAATATTGAGATAGGTCGCCCCAACAATTCAAGACGTTTTCATTCCTCCTGTTTTGCTGTTCCCACAGCAGCGGTAAATATTTACTTCTGTCATTTGCAACTGATGGATGATATTGAACAGGGAAGGAATAAAGATAAACAATTGTCTGCGGTGTGTGATATGTTGAAAATGCTTGGTCTACAGGCGTGGACTCAACCTTATCGTAATGACGAAACAGATAAGAATGTGGTTCAGATAGAACGTTTTCGAAACCATGTATGGTGGGTCGGTGGAAATGCGTTGGGATATCGATCATTACTTCCGGTAGCTTTCATGTTTCGTTCTGTTCCCATGGTAGATTTATTGGCGGAAGTTTGCCAAAGAGCCATTAGTGCAACTTCACAAAATACTTATAGCGAGTCGTTCTGGAACGAAGGTTTCACAGCTGACGGTGCTGGTTGGGGACATGGAAAACAGTGTCTTATTTGGGGATATCCGATTGATGGGACATTGAATGCCTTGAATATGATGAGTATGCTTAAGGGCTCTCCATGGGAGCAGAAACTGACGCGAGAGAATATAAATGCATTGATGAATTATTTTCGTGGGGGGAATTACTACTATTACAAGGGTTACAATCTGCCTTGCTTGGATCGTTATTCCATGAGTTATAAACCAGAGGCTTCTGATATTCGTTATACCGGAATGCTGAATCAATTACAAAATGATTGGAAAGAGTATTTTACAGCGGAAGAACTGCAGGAAATTAAACAATTGTATGCAGAAAGCCGGGAAAAATCTATTCGTATGAAGAAGTATGAAAGCAGTTATAACGGAACTCGTTGGTTTTTTAATAATGATGATTTGATTAAGAAGAACGACCGTTACCATATTATGGTTAATATGGCTTCAGTACGATGCGATGGTCTTGAAAGCGCAACGGGATTTGCCGATAACTATAATTTTTATACGGCTGACGGAGCTACTTTCTTTCAGAAAAGCGGAAACGAATACCGTAAAGCTTTTGGCGCTTATGATGTGACGGCCTTTCCCGGTGTAACAGCACGCGAAGGTATGGACAAACTGACTCCCGTAACAAACTGGCGGGGGTATTGTAGTAAACATAACTTTGCTGCAGCCGCTACTTTAGGAGATGAAAATGCCGTTGCCGGATTTATCTTTGAAAAAATGAATGGTTCAGATAAAGATGGAGTAAACGACCGTGGTGATAACGCTATGAAAAATCCTATACTTTATGGTGTAAAAGCTTATAAGTCCTATTTTATGTTGGGAGACTACATGGTAGCATTAGGTGCAGGAATAACTAACAAACAGCCAAATCAAGAGGGAAATATTCGTACCACTATTGACCAAACGGAGAGATTTGGGAAAGTGTATATTTATGAAGGTGACGGTATTGAGTGGACAGTACAACAGGGTAAGTTCGCTTATTCTGCTTTCCCTGAATATAGAGAAAGGGTACATTCGGTGTGTGAAAAGAAGAAAACAGATTGGTTGAAGATGAACTTGGATAACAAAAACAAGAGAAATCTACCTGTTGAAGTAGATATTTTCTGTATGTGGATAGATCATGGGAAGGCACCGGTAAATGATACTTATGGATATGTGGTATATGCGGGCGAGGGTTTACCTGCCCGGAAATATCCATTTGAAGTGTTGAGGAATGATACTTTGGTTCAGGCCGTACGTTCTTCTGATAAGAAGGTGCTGGAAGCCGTGTTTTATACAGAGGGCGAAGAGTTGAAAGCCAATGGATTATCTTTATCAGTTTCTTCTCCCTGTACAGTTTTGGTAAAAGAAGAAACAAATTCATACGTGTTCTCTGTAACAGATGCCTGTATGAATTCTTCTTTAAAAGAAATAGAACTAGTATTCAACGGAAAAACAATTCAAGTACCAATGTCACAGGATATGTTTTGTGGTAAACCGACAATCAAACATATCAATAAATAATTCCAAGAATTTCTATTAAAAGACATAAATTACACGGAAGAACACGGAAAGACAGAATTGATCTGTGACATCCGTGTAATTCGTGTCTGAATTATATTTATAGAGAAATAATTCTTTCTTTTACTTTTCCTTTCTTTCCTCTTGATATTTTTGCTTGTACTGGCTGGGAGCTACATTGAACTGTTCTTTGAACTTACGGCAAAAATAATTAGGAGAATTAAATCCTAGGTTATCTGCAATCTCTGATATAGACATTGAGTTGTCTTGACGAAGTAGTACCGCAGCTCGTTTCAATTTATGAGAATTGATGAAATCGTTAGGTGACATACCCGTCAATCATTTAAATTTATTATAGAATGTAGTACGTCCCATATACATTTCACTGGCTAATTTATCGATACTGAATTCCTGATCCGATATATTTTCATCAATAAGAAACGTTATTTTGTCCAAAAACTCTTTATCTAG
>ENA-UEQJ01002584-UEQJ01002584.1-human-gut-metagenome-genome-assembly--contig:-NODE-2584-length-12711-cov-6.895599_pt1 | contig 12711 bp, 9 predicted proteins | sample MGYA00242937_ERZ507938 | MGnify/ENA primary metagenome ERZ507938 (study PRJEB26167, sample SAMN06115437) | human gut metagenome | host: Homo sapiens | place: China:Gansu | collected 2015-07-03 | study...
AGGACCTTTGGTGATCGGGCACATATTCTGTACTTGCTGCGAATAGGTCATAATCATACTCTCCTTTTGACAAATGTCGCTTGGCGGAAACACGGCTGCGCCCTGCCGGCACAGCTCGTCCTCCCGTTTTGCATCGGCTGCGCGGGCCGCTCTCTCTTTCGGCCGCACAGCACTACCACGCATGATTTTATTATAGAGAATGCGCGCGCATTTTGCAAGACATTTCCGCCAAAAATCCGCAATTCTCTTTCTGGTCATTTCCATCTAACCGTCAATTCGTCCGCTTTCTGCCGGGCATTTGTCATTTTTCTGTCAATTCTGTCAGCAGGTCCGGTCCATGCCCTGCTGTCCACGCCCAGCAGACGGTTCCACCGGCCGCAAGGCCCGGATGCAGGCAAAGCCGGCCCCGGCGGCTGCCACGGCCATCCAGTGCCGACCGACTTCCAGCCCGAAGAAATTGGCTGCAAACGGAAAGGCAAGGCTGCCCACGCTCTGCCCCAGCGCCAGAAAGCCATAGTTGACCCCCGCATGGGGGAAGCCGAACAGGTCGGTGGAAAGGGCCGGCAGAACCGCCGCCAGCGCCGAGTAGCAGAAGGTGAGGCCCGCATAGCAGGCCACCACGCCCCAGCCCTGTGCAAAGGCAAACCCCGCCGACAGCCCGGCAGACACCGCAAACAGCAGCATGTCCGTGGGGCGGCGGCCGATTCGGTCACTGAGCAGGGGCATCAGCAGGCGGCCTGCCGCACTGCCCACGCTGCCCAGTACCACGCTCCATAGCGCCGCCTGCTCCTCCAACCCGCGCTCCATGCCCAGCTTTAAAATAATGGGGCTGAACAGCAGCACTGCGGGGGTAGAAAAGCACACCGCTCCGGCGCACAGCCAGTACTGCTTTGTGCGCAGCATCTGCTGCGGGGCAAGGTCAATGGTGTTTTTGCCGTTCTCCTGCGATTTTTGGGTCTGCCCGGTCTGCGGCGGGTCCTGCAAAAGCAGACTGCCCACAAGGCATACCGGCAGGGTGACCGCACCCAGTGCCCAGAAGGCCCCCCGGATGCCCTGCACGACCCAAAATCCCCGCACTGCCGTGCGCACGAATACGGTGAGGAAGGCACCGCTCAGGCCCACCGCCCCGCCGATGACGCCGGTGGCCAGCCCCTTGCGGTCGGCGTACCACTTCTGGGCGCAGGACTGGATGGACGGATACAAAAACGCCGTGCCCAGCCCCGCCGGGATGCTGAACGCCAGAAAGAACGCCTCTGCGCTGCCCGGCGGCAGCAGGCCCGCCGCAAAAAAGCCGCCGCAGAGCAGGGCGGTGCCCCACAGGCCCGCGCAGCGGGGGCCGTGCCTGTCCTGCAGGAAGCCGCCCAGCACGCACCCCACACCGAAGGCCGCGATGAGGATGCCAAACGCATACCCCGCCCCCTGCTCCGACAGGCCGTATTCCTCCATGACCGGCTGCTGGAACACGCCCCACGCCGCCGGAAGCCCCGTGAGCACCTGAATGGCGGCCCCGGCGGCAAGGATCGTCCACGGGTGTTTTGCTGCAAACTGTTGTTTCATCGTTTCACCTCAAAATCCGTGCAATTTGCGATAGTGTGCCCATTCGGATTGACAATCCGGCAGTTTCCTTTATAATATGATGTACTGGAAACAATTCAATTGACATATAGAGAGGTATTGCAACCATGAAAACACAGGCATTGAAGGGCATGCGCGACCTGCTGCCCGCCGAGCAGACCCTGCGCGACTACATCCAGGGCAAGATCCTGGAGACCTACCGTGCGTCCGGCTTTGAGCGCATCTCCACCCCTATGCTGGAGGACATGGAAAATCTGGACAAGTCCGACGGCGGCGACAACCTGAACCTGATTTTCAAGGTTCTCAAGCGCGGCGACAAGCTCACCGCCGCCCTGAACACCGGCGACCCCAAGCAACTCTCCGACATGGGCCTGCGCTACGACCTCACCCTGCCCCTGAGCCGCTACTATGCCGCCAACAAGGACAAGCTGCCCAGCCCCTTCAAGGTGATCCAGACCGACCGCGTGTTCCGTGCCGAGCGCCCCCAGAAGGGCCGTCTGCGCGAGTTCGTGCAGTGCGACATCGACATTCTGGGCGACAGTTCCCCCAACGCCGAGGTAGAGCTGATCGACGTGACCACCCGCGCTTTGCTGAACATCGGCTTCACCGGCTTCACGGTGAACATCAACGACCGCCGCATCCTGCGCGGCATGCTGGAGAGCATGGGCTTTGCCGCCGATACGCTGGATTCCGTCTGCATCACCTTTGACAAGATGGACAAGATCGGTGCTGACGGCGTGAAGGCCGAGCTGACCGAAAAGCAGCTGCCGGAAGCCGCCATCAACGCACTGGCCGATTTCATCGCCGCCGGTGAGGTGACGCTGGACGCCGTGGCTGCCCGCTGCGCCGACCCCGCCATCGCCGATGACCTGCAGTACGTTCTGGCCACTGCCAATGCGCTGGCTGCCGGCCGCTATCAGGTGGCCTACTGCCCCAGCCTGGTGCGCGGTCAGGGCTACTACACCGGCATGGTGTTCGAGATCACCTGCCCGCAGTTCAGCGGTGCCGTGGCCGGCGGCGGCCGCTACGACAACATGGTGGGCAAGTTCCTGGGCACCCAGGTGCCTGCCGTGGGCTTCTCCATCGGTTTCGAGCGCGTGTGCGGCATCCTGCTGGAACAGGGGTATCAGATCCCCGGTGCCAAGCAGAAGATCGCCCTGCTGTACGGCAAGGACGCCGACTTCCCCGCCGTGCTGAGCAAGGCCGCCGCCCTGCGTGACACCTACAACGTCACCGTGCTGCAGCAGGCCAAGAAGCTGGGCAAGCAGCTGGGCCAGCTGGAGGCCGCCGGGTTTGCCGGTGCCGCCTTCATGGACAAGGACGAAGTCAAAATTTTTGCACAGCAGTAACCACAAAACGCAGACAGGCCCCCGCACAAAACCGTGCGGGGGCCTGTTTTTTACTTTGTCATCAAATGGTGAACTGCACCACGCAGAAAGCAGCGTAGATGCACAGCAGCGCAATGCCCTGCGGGCGGCTGAGCTTGCCCTTGAGCAGGGCGGGCACCGTCAGCAGCAGCATGACCGCAAACATCACCGGGATATCCATCACCAGCGAGGCGTTCATGCCAGCAATGGTGGAGTTCTGCGGGATGGTAAAGGGGGCCAGCGCGACCGACACGCCGCTCACCAGCACCAGATTGAACACGTTGGCACCGATGACGTTGCCCAGCGACAGCGCCCCGTGGCCCTTGGCCAGCGAGGTAATGGCCGTGACCAGCTCCGGCAGCGAGGTACCCAGTGCCACAAAGGTCAGAGCAATGACCGACTCCGGCACGCCCAGTGCCTGTGCAATGAGGGTGCCGTTGTCCACCAGCAGGTCCGCGCCCACCGCGATGAGCACCGCGCCCACCGCCAGCAGGCCCAGTTCCTTGGCAAAGGAAGCGTTTTCTTCCGGCTCTTCCTCTTCTTCCGGGGCGGGGGCATTCTTCATGGCCATCACGTTGCAGACGATGTAGGCCACGAACATGGCCAGCAGGATGATGCCCACCGACCGGGTGAAGGAGCCGGTGGTGTAGGCCACACCGGCGTAGAAGGCTGCCGCCACAAAGAAGAACAGCACCGGGGTGCGCAGGCTCTTGGGGTCCACCTTGCCCGGCTTGACCACAATGGGAATGGCCGCAATGAGGGCGGAATTGCAGATGACCGAACCAATGGCGTTGCCGTAGGCGATCTCGCCGTGACCGGTGAGAGCCGAGGTGGTAGACACCATCACCTCCGGCAGGGTGGTGCCGATGGACACCACCGTGGCACCGATGAGCAGCTCCGGCACATGGAAGCGGCGGGCAATGCCGGTGGCACCGTCCACAAACCAGTCACCGCCCTTGATCAGGCACAACAGGCCCACGATGAACAGCAAAACAGGTATAAGCATGTTTTTCTCCTTTTTGATCGTTCCTTGGCCCGGCTCCAGGAACGGGAGTCTCTCAGCCGGGCAAAAAAGAAAAGACTCCTATTACAGGGTACGCATACTACGTCCTTGTAATAAAAGTCTCAAGCATCCGGTACTGCATCGGGCATTTCTGCCGGGTTGTCGCTGCAGCACAGCGTATCATCTCTTGCGGGATATACGCCCTTTACTCCCTTTTATCTTTGCATATTATACCTGTTTCAACGGCAAAGCGCAAGGGGAAACCTGCAAATTTCACCCGGCCTTTTCCACTTTTTTCGCGTTGGGATAGATGCGTTCCATGCGGGCATTGTCGAAATGGGCGTCCAGATAGGTCTCCACGGCATTGGCAGCTGGCACCCCGCTGGTGCGGGCGTCGTAACGGGCCAGCGCCAGCGAGCTGGTGACCATGTTCACCGCCATGAACACCGCCAGCAGCACGGTCATCCACGGCCGCACCCGGCTGCGCAGACGGGTCATGCACTTCATGACCACCGGGTAGCCGTAGCGCATCCACACCACGGCCGCCATGCCCCAGAAGAAGCAGTACAGCAGGTTGATGCGCCCGCCCAGATTGAATTTGAATTTGCTGTAATCCCAGAACACCGTGCCGAACAACAGCTCGGTCACGGCGCTGCACACATACTCGTACACGCCGCCCATCACCGTGCCGAACACAAACAGGTAGCGGTCGCTCTTGTCCTGATTCTGGCGCAGCAGCACGGTGGTCAGGGCCAGAGCCAGGCCCCACACCACGCTGAACGGCCCCCACACCAGACTGGAACGGCTCATCCAGACGCCTGCCGTCAGGCGGCAGAACACTGTTTCCACCAGGTCACCCAGAAACGCGCCCACCACGAACAGCCACAGCAGGTCGGCGGCGCTCAGGGGCCTTTCGCCGTTTTGGGCAATGGTCGGTTCCTGCCGGGCCGCCGCCGGGTAGGCCCGCTGGATGCGCTTTTCCACATACAGGGCAATGCGGCGGCGCAGGCCGTCGGAGCTTTCACCCAGCCGCTGGTTCAGCTGTTCCAGCACCGGGTGTTTGGCCGCATAGCGTCCCACCAGCACGGCCGAACCAATCTGGTCCAGCGCTGCCACGATGACCGCCGCCCACACCAGCGGGTGCAGCAGCCAGCTCGGGATGGCCTGGCACAGCCGCAGCAGCAGGCCGTTGAGCCACAGCACGCTGGCAGTGCCCAGCACGCCCCACAGCAGCGAATACTGCAGGCAGACATAGCCGTTCAGGTTGAAGCGCTTGCCGGAGTAATCCCACCATTTGCGGCGGTGCAGCCGTTCCAGCAGCTTAGCCGTCAGCCACTCCATGACCGTAGAGGCCAGCGTACAGGCAAAGAAGAGGTACACCGGGTCGCTGCGCAGGTCCGTGAAGCCCACGGCCAGCAGTACCGCCGTGGAGCCGTACACAAAGCAGAAGGGCCCGGCTGCTGCGCCGCGGTTGGCAAAATGCTTGCCCCGCACCGTAGCTACTACCGTCTCCCCTACCCAGCCCGCAAACGAGTAGACCAGGTAAAGGACGCCCAGCGTATAAAAATCGTATTCCATAGCAGTCCTTTCTTCCAAAAGCGTTGGTTTTCCAGCAGTTGTATTGTACCCTTTTTGCCTGCAGAACGCAAGCATGGCAAAGGGACCGCCCGCAGCGGGTGGCCCCTTTTAGATTTCGTTGTACGATCAGAATTTGCGCCAGGTGTCGGGCAGGAACAGCACCAGCATGGGGAAGATCTCCAACCGGCCTGCCAGCATGTCAAAGATCAGCACCAGCTTGGCCGGGTCTGCAAAACCGCTAAAGTTCTGCATGGGGCCCACCAGCTCCAGGCCCGGGCCGATGTTGTTCAGAGTGGCGGCCACGGCAGTGAAATTGGTCACCATGTCAAAGCCGTTCAGACTGATGAGCAGGAAGGACCCCACAAAGATGAAGCTGTAGGCCGCCATGAACACGTTGGTGGTACGGATGGTCTCATGGTTCAGCAGCTTGCCGTCCATACGCGCCGGAGCCACCACCTGCGGGTGCAGAGCCTGCTTGAGTTCCTTGCCCAGCGTCTTGCCCAAAATGAGGATGCGGCTCACCTTGATGCCGCCGCCGGTGCTTCCGGCACAGGCACCAATGAACATCAGCACCACCAGCACTTCCTTGGACAGAGTGGGCCACAGGTCAAAATCGCAGCTGGAAAAGCCCGTAGTGGTGATGATGGAACCCACCTGGAACGCCGCTTGCCGCAGCGCCTCGCCAAAGCTGTTGTAGAGGCTGTAGATGTTGGCCGTGATGATGGCAATGGCGGCTGCAATGACCACAAAGTAGCCGCGCACCTCTTCGCTGGCCGCCGCACGGCGGAACCGGCGCATCAGCAGCAGGAAGTAGGCGTTGAAGTTGACACCGAACAGGATCATGAACACGGTCACGACCCACTGGATGTAGGGGGAAAAGCTGCCAAAGCTGTCGTTGCGGAAGCCGAAGCCGCCGGTGCCTGCGGTGCCAAAGGAGGTAAGCATGGCCTCGAACAGGGGCATGTGCCCCGCCAGCAGGAACAGCAGTTCCAGCACGGTCAAGGCCAGATAGATGCCATACAGGATCTTGGCGGTAGACTGCACCTTGGGCACCAGCTTGTCCACCTGGGGGCCGGGGCTCTCTGCCTTCATCAGGTTCACATGGGAGCCGCCGGTCAGCGGCAGCAGCGAAAGCAGGAACACCAGCACGCCCATGCCGCCGATCCAGTGGGTGAAGCTGCGCCAGAACAAAATGCCCTTGGGCAGGCTCTCCACCTCCGGCAGGATGCTGGCACCGGTGGTGGTAAAACCGGATACCGTCTCAAACAGGGCATCCACCGGGTTGGGGATGCAGCCGGTGAGCACGAAAGGCGCGGCGCCCACCACCGAGATGACGATCCAGCTCAGTGCGGTGGCAGTAAAGCCCTCCCGCATATAGAATACCTTGCTGCGGGGCTTGATGGCCCGCAGCGCAAAGCCGATGCCTGCGCTCACGGCAGCCGTGAGCAGGAACACTGCCAGTACCATCCACTCGCCGTAGATCAGGCTGGCAGCGGCGGGCAGAAGCAGCAGGGCGCCCTCGATCATCAGGATATAGCCCAGCAGACGGAAAACGATCGCATAATTCATAGCCCGCCTCCGTCAGCTCTCCACGATGTCCCGCAGGTCATGCAGGCCATGCTCCAGCGTGACCACGATCACGTTGTCGCCCACCTGGATCTGGTCGCCGCCGCGGGGGATCAGGATGCGGTCGCCGCGGGTGATGCAGCACAGCAGCAGGTTCTTTTTCAGATGCAGCTGGCTCAGGGGCACACCGGTGGCCCGGCTCTCCTCGTGCACCGTGAATTCCAACGCTTCCACGCGGTCGTCCAGGATGCGGTACAGGGTCTTGATGTTGCTGCCCGCCTCATTCTGCAGGGCACGCACATACTGCACAATGTAATCGCAGGTCATGTACTTGGGGTACACCACGCTGCCCAGGTCCAGCCCGGCCAGAATGTCATCGAACTCCAGGCGGTTCACCTTGGTCACCAGCTTGCCGTGGGAATGCTTTTTGGCAAACAGGGTCAGCAGCACGTTTTCTTCGTCGATGTTGGTCAGAGCCACAAAGGACTCTGCGGACTCCAGGCCCTCCGACAGCAGGAAGTCCCGGTTGGAGCCGTCCTCGTTCAGGACCTGGGCACCGGGCAGCTGCTCAGCCAGCTCCTGGGCGCGGGCGGCATCCCGCTCCACGATGCGCACCCGCACATGGTTCTCCAGCAGCTCCTGGCTCAGGTAGAACGCGATGGCGCCGCCGCCCACGATCAGGGCGTTGCGCACCGGCTGCACCGGCATGTGGATCTGCCGGAAGAAGGCATGCGCGTTTTCCTGGGTGGCCAGGAAGGTGACCTGATCGCCGTTCTGCAGCACAAGGTTGCCGTTGGGGATGATCACCCCGCCGTCACGCTCCACGGCACACACCAGAATGTCGCTCTTGAGCCGACTGGGGATCTCGCGGATGGCTACGCCGTCCAGCCCCTGTGCCTCGGTGAGCGCAAACTTGATCAGCCGCACGCGGCCGCCCGCAAAGGTGTCGATCTTGCTGGCCCCCGGGAACCGCAGCAGATGGGAGATCTCCTTGGCTGCCGCCATTTCCGGGTTGATGATGGCCGAAATGCCGATCTGTTTTTTGATAAAGTCCAGCTCGTGGCTGTAGGACGGGTTGCGCACGCGGGCAATGGCGTGGCAGTGGCCCGCCTTTTTGGCAAACATACAGCACAGCAGGTTCAGCTCATCCGAACCGGTCACGGCAATGAACACGTCCGCATCCTCAATGCCGGCTTCAGACAGGGTGGTGATGGAGGAGCCGTTGCCCACGATGCCCAGCACGTCGTACGTCTCGATCAGGTGCTCCACCCGCGCCTTGTTCGTGTCCACAACGGTCACGTTGTGGCCCTCCTCGCTGAGCTGCCGCGCAAGGGCGGTACCGACCTTGCCGCTGCCCACCAGAATGATCTTCATAGCAAGTCCTTTCTCCTTTGGCAGCCCCTTTCCCGGGGCATACAAATACAGCTTAGTATATCATATCCAGCCGCAAAGTTCCACTGTCTGCCCCACAAATACATCGAATTGCTTAAAAGGCGACGGTTCTTTTGTGCAGGATTACCTGTTTTCAGCGTGAAAGCGCAAAAAAGGGGCTGCCGCACAGCTTTTGTGCAGCAGCCTCCTTGGGTCAAAATGATTTAGAATGCCCTCCGCGTGCGCTTTGGGCGTCATCAGCGGAAAAGTATCGTTATAAGAGCAAGGTCTCCCCTGCTGTCAGGTCTCAGTACCGCTCTACGCCGTCCTTGGTGACAAGGGCGTATACCAGCGGGGCTTCCTCCGGCTTTTCCGCGCCGTACACAAGGCCGCTGCGGTACTCGGCGGCAGCGGCTTCAAACTTGTCCGCTGCACCGTAGAAGGTCGCCAGGCTCTCGCCCTTGTGGACGTAGTCGCCGCGCTTTTTGTGCAGGGTGATGCCGGCGGCAAAGTCCAGCGGGTCGCCCTTTTTCTGGCGGCCGGCACCCAGCAGCACACTGGCCGAGCCGATCTTTTCGGCATCATTGGCCACGATGTACCCATCCTGCTCGGCCAGCAGCTCATAGCGGGCAGCAGGCTGCTCAAACAGGCTGTAGTCATCCAGCACGCGGGTATCACCGCCCTGGGCGGCAAACATCTCCTTGCACTTGGCAAAGGCAGAGCCGTCCGCGATCACCGCCTGTGCCATGGCACGGCATTCGGCGGGGGTGCCCTTCCCTGCCAGCACCAGCATATTGGCGGCCAGCTGCAGGCACACCTCGGTCAGGTCGGCGGGGCCGTGGCCCTTGAGCACGTCCATGCTCTCCATGACCTCCAGGCTGTTGCCGATGTTGTGGCCCAGCGGGGTGTCCATGTCGGTGATCATGGCGGCCACCCGGCGGCCATGGTGGGTGCCGATGGACACCATGAGCTTTGCCAGCTCAATGCTCTGGTCCACGGTCTTCATAAAGGCACCGGTGCCGGTGGTCACATCCAGCAGAATGGCGTCCGAGCCGGAAGCCAGCTTCTTGGACATGATGCTGGACGCGATGAGCGGGATGCAGCTCACGGTGGCGGTCACATCCCGCAGGGCGTACATCTTTTTGTCTGCCACGGCGATGCCCTCGCTCTGGCCGATGACCGACAGACCGATGCGGTTGACCTGTGCAAAGAACTCTTCCTGCGTCAGGGCCGTCTTGGTGCCAGGCACGCTCTCCATCTTGTCGATGGTGCCGCCGGTGTGGCCCAGACCGCGGCCGCTCATCTTGGCGATCTTGACCCCGCAGGCTGCCACGATGGGGGCGATCACCAGCGTGGTCTTGTCGCCCACGCCGCCGGTGGAGTGCTTGTCCACCTTGATGCCCGGAATGGGCGAAAGGTCCACCATGACGCCGCTGTGGGCCATCACGTCGGTAAGCTCTGCCGTCTCTTCGTCGGTCATGCCGCGCAGGTACACAGCCATCATCCAGGCAGCCATCTGATAATCGGCCACCTCACCGGACACATAACCGTTGACGATGCTCTCCAGCTCTTCGCGGCTGTGGGTGCCGCCGTCGCGTTTTTTGGCGATCAGATCATAAATGCGCATAACTTCACGCTCCTGTCGAAATAGTATGACATTGTAGTCTCAGTATAGCAAAATTCCAGTCAAAAGCAAGGTTTTTTCTGTAACTTTTGCCCATTTTTTAAGCAAAAAGGCGCAGCTGCCCGAAAAAGCAGCTGCGCCTGTGAGGTTTGCGGAGAAACGCCTCGGATCAGCGGGAACCCTTGTCGTAGGGGATGCCCTCTGCCTTGGGGGCCATGCTGTTCTTGGACGTGAAGGCCAGGATGACCATGGACGCCACGAACGGCATCATGTTGTAGATGTTGCTGGACCAGTGCAGCTGTGCCAGGAAGGTGGAATCTGCAATGTTGGCCAGGCTCTTGAACACGGCAAAGAACATGGCCGCGCCAAAGATGTTGAAGGGCTTCCACTGGCCGAAGATCATAACGGCCAGGGCCAGGAAGCCTGCACCGGCCACGCCCACCTCAAAGTTCCAGGTCTGCACCGGGGGCACGATGTAAGCCATGCCGCCAATGGCACCCAGGGCACCGGAGAGCAGCACACCAGCGTAGCGCATCTTGTAGACATTGATGCCCACCGAGTCGGCTGCCTGGGGATGCTCGCCGCAGGCCCGCAGACGCAGGCCGAAGCGGGTCTTGTACAGCACCACATAGCTGATGATCAGCAGGATGATGCCCAGCGGAACAAAGACGCTGAGCTCCAGCCCGCCGATGCTGAACAGGAAGGGCTTATTGGAATAGTTCAGCTTGGCGCTGCCGCTGTCGCTGAAGTATTTGGCGATGACCACGGCAATGGCGGTGGCCAGCAGGTTCAGGGCTGTGCCGCCGATGGTCTGGTCCGCCTTCAGGTTGATGGAGGCAAAGGCCAGCAGCAGGCTGTACACCATGCCAGCCAGGGCCGCCGCCAGAATGGTGAGCAGCACCACCAGGAAGGGAGACATGTCGGCGGGCAGCAGGGTCAGGGTAAGCACACCTGCCACACCGCCAATGACCATGATGCCTTCCAGCGCAATGTTGATGATGCCGGAGTGCTCACTGAACATACCGCCCAGAGCGACCAGCATCAGCACGATGCCATACAGCAGCGTATATTTGATCAGAAGCAGCATATCACTTGCCCTCCTTCTTGGTTTCGGTCTTGGCCGGAGCAGGCTCTGCGTTCACATTGGTCTTGTCGGCATTCTTGAACAGCAGGCCGTGGATCTTGCCGCGGAACAGCATGGAGAATGCGCACAGATAGATGATGATGCCGCTGATGAGGTCCGAGATCTCGGTGGGGTAATACTTGGTGGAAAGGAACGAGCCGCCGACCGAGATGTGGGAGATGAACAGGGCAGAGAAAATGGTACCGATGGGGTTGGAACTTGCCAGCAGGGCAACGGAAATGCCGTTGAAACCCATGGCCGGGAGGCTGGTGGAGTTCAGCGGGTTCCACTGGGACACATTGGAGAGGTAATACAGGCCTGCGCCGAAACCGGCCAGCGCACCTGCAATGGCCATGGAGAGGATGATGTTCTTCTTCTCGTTGATACCGGCATAGCGGGCCGCGCTCTTGTTCAGGCCGACCGCCTTCAGCTCATAGCCAAAGGTGGTCTTGTTCAGGATGACCCAGATCAGGACCGCCACGGCTGCCGCCAGGAAGATGGCAATGGTGGTGCTGTTGGTCTGGAACATCTTGTTCAGGCCAAAGTCCGGGATCAATGCCTTGGACAGCTCCGCGCTCTTGCCCAGGTTCAGGGTACGGGTGTTGCGCACATCGTACATGGGGCCGGTGCCGTTCTGGTAGATGAGTTCATTGACGAGGTAAAGGCCGATCCAGTTGAACATGATGGAGGTGATGACCTCGTTGATGTTGAAGTAGGCCTTGAAGAAGCCCGGGATAGCACCCCAGATGCCGCCCAGGATGGTAGCCACCAGCAGGCAGACGAACCAGGGCAGCTTGAGCATGATGGCGCAGTACAGGGCACCAAAGGCACCCAGCGTGTACTGGCCGGAAGCGCCGATGTTGAACAGGCCCGTTTTAAAGGCGAAGCCGACGGAAAGGCCGGTCATGATCAGAGGCGCCGCGTTGGCCAGCTCCTTGCCGACGCCATAGGGGGCATCATGGAAGCCGCCCTTGATGATGCGGACAAAGCCGTCGCCCCACGCGTGGGCCGGGTTGATGGCCAGCAGCACGAGGAAACCGACTGCCATACCAATGACGATGCACAGCAGAGCCGCCATGACGCTCGTGACAGAGCTCTGCAGCCCGCTGTGGGAAAGTTTTTTCTTGTTCATTCCTGTTTACTCCCCTTTCCCCTGCTTGCGGGCACCAGCCATATACAGGCCCAGCTCCTGGACAGTGGTGGTCTTGGGATCAAATTCGCCTACGATCTCACCCTCGTACATGACAAGGATGCGGTCGGAGAGGTTCATCACTTCGTCCAGCTCCAGGCTGACCAGCAACACGGCCTTGCCCTTATCGCGCTCGGCCACGATCTGCCGGTGGATGTATTCAATGGCGCCGACATCCAGGCCGCGGGTGGGCTGCACTGCCACCAGCAGCTTGGGGTCTTTGTCGATCTCGCGGGCAATGATGGCTTTCTGCTGGTTGCCGCCGGACATGCTGCGCACGATGGTGGAGCTGCCCTGACCGCTGCGGACGTCGTA
>ENA-UEQJ01002588-UEQJ01002588.1-human-gut-metagenome-genome-assembly--contig:-NODE-2588-length-12699-cov-4.196086_pt1 | contig 12699 bp, 10 predicted proteins | sample MGYA00242937_ERZ507938 | MGnify/ENA primary metagenome ERZ507938 (study PRJEB26167, sample SAMN06115437) | human gut metagenome | host: Homo sapiens | place: China:Gansu | collected 2015-07-03...
TGTATTCCTACCATCGTCTTACACCCAGAACAAAAGATGATTCATCAGCTGTGTATTTTTATTATCGTGACGGAAAGCGCGATCACATCAGAGCAAGAGCCCTTGGTGGATCCGCACAAAACGGATCGATGAATAACTGTACTGTATCTGGCGGAACTCGCGTGAATTATGTGACATGTCACAACGGGAATAAGTACAGTATCCATTCCTTCATTAATGAGGACGGCTATCGCTGGGCAACGCTCTCCTTCTCGTGCCCCAATCTTTTTGGTGAAACCATGTCCGGTGAATGGAGCCCTGATAGCGCAAACTCGTATAAGGATGCAACGCCCTGACAGTAAATCAAATACAAAGCGTTCAAAACAAGCCGAGATGGAGCAGTAAACATTAGCGGAGGAATAACATAATGGGGAACTGTATTAGAACCGAAATGTGGAAAGCATTTCACAACAAAATGATGCGCAGTGCATTGCTGATCGGTTTTATTCTTGTCATAGCTGATTTGGTTCAAACTGCAATTACCGTCAGTGACTTAGGCGCATCCTATGCACATTCCCCGGGCGGATATGATGGGTGCAGCTTATTTGTCAATTGGATCGGCGTCAACGGAGTCACCGTCGGGGCTGTAGTCTTCTATGCCGTTTGGCCATTTTTGGCTGCTATGCCTTATGGGTGGTCATTGTATGAGGACAACAGGTCTCATATGACAAATAATATTCTTACCAGAGTTCCGTATTCTCAATACCTAACAGCCAAAATGGCGGCTGTATTTGTTAGTGGCGGCATTGCTATTGCATTGCCGGTAACTACGGATCTGTTTGCATCCGCGATGGTATGTCCCGCCTGTATTCCTCGGGTTGCACTGCCTATTACAGGATTCTGTTCAGGCACAGCCTTTTTGGCGAAGCTATACTATACCCACCCTTGGCTGCATGCAATCATCTGGTGCGTTATTGAGTTTTTCTGGGGCGGCGTTGCGGCCAGTCTGTGCATTATCGTCGGGCATAAGGTAAAACACCGATTCTTTGTGACAGCAACTCCACTTCTGCTGTTCCTATTACTTGATTTCATTACCCCCATGCTTGCCGACGCAATGAACTGGTATATAGAGCTCTCGCCTTTAAGGCTGTGCAATTTGGCAAGTACAAATCCCAGTCCCACATGGATCATACTTGCGGAACTTATTCTTTTGACATTCGTATCTGTTCTTACGGGGATATATAGGAAATACAGACATGAGGTTTTATAGGCTGTTGCGCTATGATCTGCGGCAGGGATTGCAAAGGAGAAACTATCTGATTGCCACTCTCCTCTTTTCCATGCGCTTATTCGCAGTATATCGCTCTGTGCAATTCTATTGCCATGTGGAATCCATTTCAAGCCGGGGTTCAATTGGCGACTATATGCTGTGTCTATTTCGCGGCATGGCAATCATACAACACGGCTCTATGGAAGAAAAGGTGTCGGTCCCCATCGAATGGCTGATTGTGTGCGGCTTTTGCCTGTATATAACAGCAGCATATCCTGCGCAAGGTATCAGTGTACAAGGTCAGCAAGTTTTCCTACGCACATCGCGTGGGAAATGGTGGCTGTCTAAGTGTATATGGTGCATAGCAAGCTGTACTTTATACTTTGCCTGTGAAATGATTGCCATAATAGGCACAGCGATTCTGACACCCGTTACCTTCGGCCTAAACAACACGCCCGAAATCACCGCATTCTTGTTTTCGGAGGTCTTGTGTGGAGAGACAATTTCACTCACGCCGGCAAGTGTTATCCTATACGCTTTGCTCCTTCCGTTTGTGACGCTTACGGCCGTATGTATGCTGCAAACACTCTTAAACCTTGTGGCCCGTCCGGCTATCAGCTTTCTAATATGCTTTGTCACATATATTGCTGCCGCATATTTCCCCATTGAATGGTTGGTCGGCAACGGAGCGATGGTGATGCGATACCAGCTTTTTGATGCAAATGGATTGAGTTATCGTAAAGAACTGGTGTTTACACTGCTACTGTTGCTCTTATCAATAGGCGCAGGATATTTACTGATACAAAGAAAAGACCTCATATCTCTTGAAAAATAGGACGGTGATACGATGAATATTGTGGTGGATCATGTCACAAAAACCATTCACAGAGCGGTCATGCTGCAAGACATCAGTTTGAATTTTGAAAGCGGAAAAGTCTACGGATTGCAAGGGGAAAATGGATCGGGTAAAACGATGCTTTTACGTCTGATGTGTGGGTTGATCTATGCGACAGAGGGCAGTGTTTCAGTAAATGATCGTCGCCTGGGGAAGGATCTGGATTTCCCTGAATCTGTGGGCGTGATGATCGAGAGTCCCGCATTTATTGACGAGTATACCGGGCAAAAAAACCTGGAGTTGCTTGCCGGTCTAAAACAGCTGATCTCGGTCTCCGACATCCATAACACCCTGCAGGCGGTTGGCCTGGACCCGAATGATAAACGGACTTTCAAAAAATATTCATTAGGCATGAAACAACGTCTGGGTATTGCTGCGGCCTTGATGGAAAAGCCCGATCTGCTGATTTTGGATGAACCCACAAATGCACTGGATGAGCAGGGCGTTGCTATGATCGCACAGTTGATCCGTAAAGAATGTCAGCGCAGTGCATTAGTAGTCGTTGCGTGCCATGATGCTGACTTTGTGCAGAGCGTATCGGATGTTGTTATTCAAATGCAAGCGGGAAGGGTAACATCGGTGATAGGCAAATGAAAGACAAAAAGAAATTCTGGCTGATTTTCTCCGTTGCGGCAGTAGTGCTCTTTGTTTGGATGATCCGCTATAAAGCAATTAATCAGGATTATCGTCAACGATGGTCTGCCAATACAGAGAAGACATACTCCGTTGGAGAAATCGTTCCTATTGCGCCGGATTTTGTCGGGTATAATTTGGCGGCTGAAGGCTATATGCTTCGGGTCAACCGTTTTGAAATTGTAGATTATCGTGCCTATACTTCAGCTTTGCAGTATGACGGGACCGATCGAAGTCGGATCCCCGATAAGGTCGCATTGGTCAGCGTTACTGTTTCGCAGCAGAATAGTCCCGCAGAAGGATTCCCTTTAACGGAACTATCATTATACACCACGGATATGCTCATGAATATGGATTGGGATCTCTTGGGTGTGGTCAATCCTATATTGGACGGTGCCACCGGGATTCGGTTACAGGATGGCGCCTCATGTGATATTTTGCTGCCATTTGATCTGTATAGATATCGCTTCACATCCGCTGAATGGAATCGTTTAGAGCAAAGCAATATCTGGCTGCAAGTGACAAATTATCCTACCAGAAAAATCGTTCGAGTGAATATAGGTGAGGAGTAACTGTAGTTCCGGATTTTCGTATTACTAAATAGATGTTGCCATCCCTTATCTGTGCATTAGTAGAACATACACCATCCCGCAAGGGTAGTGTATTTTCTACTTTTAGAATATTGACAACTTGGGCTGCTGTTTTACAGGCTGAGTCATAAAGCATTCTTCCAGGACTCTCGTGAAAAGCCGCTTTTCAGCCCTTGCTTCATCAGTTCCACTCAGAACCAGTACTTCTTGTAGAACTCGCAGCAAATACCGCGGTATTGGTTCACAATAATTATTCTTTGATTTGTCCTATCAATTCAATCATTCCGACGGATTCTAAAAGTCGAAAGACTTGCTACTTTCTCATGCGGTCTCCCTTCCGTTGTCATGTTTTCTTATTTAGAGGTATCCAAAATGAGGAAAAAGAAGTTATGTCTAAGCCGTTTGCTGCCTGTTATAGCGGCGCTGCTTGTACTCGTTATGTTTCGCACGGTTTTTATCCTGGGCTATGTGCCTACTAACTCTATGAAACCGACGCTCGAAGCTGGTAGCTTGATCCTCGGTGTACGAATCAAAGGCAGCTTTGAAGTCGGAGACGTTGTTATCTTTTGCCATGGCGGGAATCTTTTTGTCAAGCGTATTGCAGCGGTTGGTGGGAATGTGGTCATGCATAACGGAATCAACATGTCTGTACCCGAAGGCTCCTACTACATGCTGGGAGACAATGCGGATGACTCCTATGATTCCCGTTACTGGGACGAACCATTTGTACCAGTAACAACAGTCGTTGCTAAAGTATGGCTCCCGATAGGAAGTCGATAATAGAGGGGCAATCGCACGATTAGGTTGGCCGTGTGATGATGGATGCCAGTTTTTCCAAACCGTGCCGTTCAACAAAACGATAGGCATCAAAAAGATCGGAGAATTCCAGTGCTTCACTATAATATTCAGTGTAGCCCTGCGCTGACCTCATCAATGGATGTTGGCCGTTTACATTGATGGAAATATAGTATCTCAGCTCTGCCTGTTTCATTTTGTTTCGATTATCCTTTCTCACAGCATAGCTCTCATTATACGCCAGGGAATAGCCTTAATAAAGTTTTTTTGATAATTCCGCATCTTTTTCGACAAAAAAAGCCCGTCACTCAGAGGTAAACTCTCAGTGATGGGTCTTTATGAGTTTGTATGAGGAATAACAAGCCGAACTCGGCACAGCTGCCCTTGGCAAAAAAACAAGGCGGAGCTTTCGTAAATCTATACAATTTGCGAAAGGTTCGGAAAAACCCGTTGTCGCAGCGCCGTTTCCGGCCCGTGTGACGGAAATGCTGACGGCGCAAAGTCCGCCGCCGGGGCAAGAGAAAGGAAGCATATGCTTTGAACCACCCGCATCTTGTGCTCCAGGGAGGAATGGACATAGACCTGGAGCGTAGTCCGGACATCGGCATGGCCCAGCATCTCGCTCAAGCTCTTGATGTCCACACCCTGCTCCACGCAGCGCGACGCATAGGTGTGCCGCAGCACATGGAAATTTCGATAAGGGATCCCCGCCGCCTTCAGCAATGCGCGGTACTGGTATTGCAGTGTCCGCGGTTCCAGCGGAGCAGACTTACCGGTCAGAAAATAGTTCTCCTCATTCCTGGCCGGGCAAACCGTTTGCCTTAAAAGGGCCAGCATATCCTCTGGCAGCGGGATCGTGCGCCGGGCGTTGTCGGTTTTCGGCGGTTGCACCACCAGGTGGGTGTGCATGCCCTTTTTCATTCGCTGGGCCGTCTTGGTGACATGGATCACCCCATTACATAAATCAATATCCTTATACTGGAGCGCACATAGCTCCCCCAAGCGCAGACCGGCATTCAGCGCAAGCAGGACCCCAACGCCCGCCATGCTGGGCGCTTCCAGGACCTTTTTTGCCAACCGCCCAATCTCGTCTGCGAAAAATACCTCGATCTTTTTTCGGTGATAGACGGGCAGTTCGGCATTCACACCGGGACAGCTGCAGTCCAGCTTTTTGGCTGTATACTTCAGAATTGACTTTAGTAATACGCCGATGTCCCTGGCGCTTTTGCCGGATAGTCCGCTTCGCTGCAAGCGGCGCAGGAAATCAGAAATCTGATCCGCCGTCAGCTGACAGATAGGGGCCGTTCCCAAAGCAGGCAAGATATAATGCTGCGTCAGATAGGAATACCGATTCCAGGATGATGCTTTCAGAACATGGCTTTTCTCGCTTAAAAACAGTTCTGCGGCCTGGGCCAAGGTCGCAGCAGATGCTTGCACGGCAGGCTTCTCTGGCAGCGTCTCAATGCATTGCTGCCGCTTGGCCCGGCACGCCTTATAGCTGTCGGCGTAAACATACCCATACTCAGCCTGCCCGGAAGCTGTGCGGCCGCGAATATATCGCCCCTCCCAGCGCCCGTCTTTCCGCTTGTAAATATTTTCTCCTCTTTTAGGCATGACCAACGCTCCTCCTTGACGATGTTTTTGACGGCGTAAACGATTTTGTGATTGGGAATATTTGTAAAATAGGCCCTTGAGTAGCAAGTGATTCTATGCGGCATTTATAATTTGTACCTACTTTTCGCTAAATTTCCGCAATTTAGGTATTGACTTCCCTCAAAAAAGACGATACAATGTGGATACATAGGTGGATTCTACTTTCGCAAATTGTATAGATTTACGAAAGAAAACTTCACCTCTACACCAACCAAAATCATTATCCCCCTAAAAGGATAAATGATACCGTAAAATTTCATAAGAAGTCCGAGGATGCTGCACGGCTGTTGCCCGAGCTGTAAAAGGCCAGGCGACCGCCTAAAAGGAAAGGGGTGCAATTCCCCATGCGGTCGGCACTGTAAGCGCAAGGATATGATCGAGGCGGGAAACCACTGGGACGAAAGTCCGTCATTGCGAGAAAATCGTGAGAAGACAGATCATAAACGCAGAGAGTATCTCATGGCGCAAGTCAGTAGAATTGTGTAGTTAGGACTCAAAGGCAGCGGGCGCTCTCTCCGTGGTGCTGATATGGCAGAAGTGTACGCTGATGACCCGGTATGGGTTTATCAGCGCTTTTTTTGTCATGAATCATTAAGGAGGTGTGCCCATGGGTAAAGTAGCAGGTGCGCAAAATTTTGACGGAGCGAATTGGTACGAGCAGCACATTGCCAAAAGAACACGGGATGCATTGGCTGAACAGGACTGCGCATTTGCGGAAAAACACGCTGGCGACAGCCTGGATCAGCTGGCTGCCTATCTCCGGCGCTGCGCCGGACATTGGGGAAAGTCCCCTGCCCCCATCGAGATCGTCGGTGGCAGTTACATCGCAGAGCGCTTTGGCGATTGGAAAGATGCGCTGAGAGCCGCCCACTTGAATCCTATATACAAAAAACCCCGCAATAGAGATTGCGGGCGCTATCAAAACGAAAAGAAAATCCAAATTCAGATGCATCGGAGCGAGCGTGACGCTAAACGGGCAGCACGGGTTGAGCGAGTCAAGCAACGCCAAAGCAAATGCGCTGTTCACGAAGCCACAGAGGAAACCTTCGTTGCAACAGATGTAATGCTTGAGTAAGGTTTGCCAAGTCGAGGGCGGAGATCCGCCAGCTTTTCCATATGGGCAGAAGGGGCTTAGCCAGCCCCTTCCGCCCAACCTCTTAACGAAAGCACCTTTCGCCTTGGACAGATCGGAACGCGACACCAATTATAATAGGGTGTCGCGCCCCTATATAACCTTGTTATTTTCTTATTGGATGCGAAAATGTGCTCGCAGCTAAGGTAATAATGCCGGCAGGCCTTATTATAAAAAAATTCTGAGAGGAGATTGGAAATGCAAAAGACAGCGAAAAAGTTCCTTTCAATGCTGCTTGCGCTCATGATGGTTCTATCCATCCTTCCCACGGCAGTCTTTGCAACGGAACAAGGCACAGTAGCTGCGCCGCTGGATAGTATTGTTCCCTATGGTGCGAATGACCAGACCACAGGAACGGCAACTATCAGTGTGCAGAACTCTGTGACCTTTACCGGCTACTCTGCTTTCGAGAATGTGCCCTACTACTTGGTCACCGTTCCCGCAGGCACGACCTATGTAAAGGCCACATACAAAGACGCTGCCATACTGACCAATGCCACAAGCGGTGTTGCATCCGGCTACTACGCCGATGTGCCGCAGTGGACTGGCGGCGGTGTAGAAATGGCCTATACGGAGAGCGGTGGGGATATCACAATTACAATTCCCTTGAACTACTCCCGTACCGCCGAGGATGGGACTACGGTCCAAAAGAGCTTTGTGCTGGGTGCAGATGGTAGCGGAACTGCCTATGCGCCGGAGTATGACGGCAGCGCCAGCTATGCGCCCGTCCATTTCCTCGCCTTCACCTATGAAGGCAAGTCGGCACCTACGGTCGCTCCCGGTGCAATTGCCACAGCTAATGTAACACTCGGTAATGCCTGGACGCTGGATGTGGCTGAAATGTTTACGGATGCCGATGGCGATGCGCTGACCTATACGGCAACCGTCAACGGCGCTACGCAAACGCTGAACGGCTCTACCTTGAGCTATACCCCTACTGCGGCTGGTGAGTATACGATCGTGCTTACCGCTACCGACGACAGCGGCACGGCCACCCACACCATTGTTCTGACCGCTGCGGAGGGCACACAGGTCCCGCGGCTGAAGAGCGGCGTCCCGGTCACCGCAAGTGCAACCGTTTCGGTAGGATACGCCTATAACCTGTCCGATCTGCAGGCTGGCAACATCTTCGAGAATCCGGACGGTTCTTCCTTGAGCTACACCGACTACTATTATTATAGAACAGCCGGGACTGGCGAAAGGAAGGGGCCTTACTACTTCTCCACGGCTCTGTTCGGTGCTACCACGATCCAAATCACGGAGAACACCGCCGATACATATGTCTATGAGTTCCATGCCATGAACTCTGCCGGTCTGTCCACGGACACCTGGACGCTGACACTGACCGTAAGTGACTCGATCGAGCAGCACTATACTTTCCATGTTGGTCAGGATATGAACTATTCCACCAATGGCAGCCAGTATCCGCTGATCAAGCTCTACAAGACGGCTGGTCTTGACGATAAGGGCGCTGACTACCTGGCTTCCTATGAAGTTGATGGCAAGACCCAGTACATCTATGAGGACCATGACCAGTCCATCGCCGTGGTTAACGGCAAATACATGATCACTGTCAAGGGGCAGGATTATGAGCTGAAAGGTTACAGCCCTCTGACCTTTAAGGCCAGTGATTTTACCACGGCTGACCCCAATTCCACCGGCACGCTGGCAGATAACTACAACAATTTCTATGCCAGCCTGGCCGCCGGCAGATATTCCTTCCGCGCCTATGGCTACAAAGCTTCGGAAACCAGCGCAAATGTTTACCTGGGCGGCCACAGCTTGACCCTGCCCACAGAGACCAATGTGGACGGCGGCACCGGCGGCGGCGCGGATATTTATCTGCGCCTGCACTCCATCTATACCACGAGCAAAAAGAACAGCAGCGACTATTTTACTGCTGATGACTATACGGCTCGTGTGGTCATGCCCAGCATGGGCGGCGATGTGCAGCATGGTACGCCCTATCCTTCCGGCAATTATACTTACTACCCCTTCATGCTGTACTCTGCCGGAAACGCAGCCCTTTGGAATGCCTATGTGGAACCCATCGGCACCTGTGCCGAGGACTACATCTTCACTCAGGCGATCAACAACACGACTGCCGCCGGATACACGGTTGTTACAAAGAGCCTGGCGCTTTCCCAGGCCATCAACCTGACGGTGACGGTTCCTGCCTATGCGGACTTCAACCTGTTTTTCCAGCATAATAATTTCAACACACAGATTATTGAGCCGAAGACGGGCAGCACCAGTGGCGATGCAAGCGCATCCGCTGACGCTACCAGAACGCTGACCTACAAAATCAGCAAGAGCAATTCCAACTACACCTGGCGCTTGAAGGACATCCGCAGCGGCACCACTTATGTGACCAAGGCCGGATGGCTCCAGAGCAGCACCACCAGTTTTGCGAAGGAATTCACCTTCAATGCTGGAGACTCCACGGATCAGTATTCCCACAGCTTCTCTAATCTTGGCACGATGGCCAAGACCCGTGACGAAGCGGAGATTCAGACCTTCTTGTCCCCCAGCGGCTACAAGTACACGAGCGGGACAGAGCGTATCCGTTCTTACCGCCTGTGGCAGATCATCAACTCTGACGCGGCAAATATCATGATCGAGCCCGAGTTCAAGGTCAAAGTGCTGAGCGGCGACGAAAACGCTGTCACAGCAGTGACCGGCGGCAACGCCAAGGGCAACTGGCTGGATGTCACACCCAATGGCACAACGATCGTTGCCGTGAACTATAAGGCACTGGATGTCTACACGACCGCTGACGAGCACGGCACCCACGGCGGCCTCTACCCGGCCACCAATCCCGAGCGCACCAGCGTGTTCGTGCTTACCAACGACAAGGATGAACACGGCAACGCGAAAGCCAATATCGCCTATAATTCCAACGGCTTGAGTTCTTCTCGCCCGTCGGCCTGGGATTATAACTACGACAACTGGTTCTATCTGAGTAACGACACCGCTCCCACTCTGGACTTCTCGGTGTCCAGCAGCGGCACAACGACGGTCCAGTACGCCATCGTCACCACCGATGCAAGTGACCTGGATACCCATCTTTCCGGCTGGACCACCTTGACGGCGGACTCCAGCGGCAAGTATCACGCAAGCCTCCTGGGCTTCCGCGAAGCTGGGCTGGCTGGCGGTACTGTGATCATCAAGATGCATGATAGCACCGGCACTTCCTACAGTCTGGCTCGTGTGGCCGAAGTGACCGCCACGGTCACCAACGCCTCCAATCCCCAGGAGACGGAGATCATGCCCGGCGATAAGGTGTCTCTCACCTTCGAGGGCAGCTACCGTGGCATCTACAAGTACAGTGGTATCTTCAACCCCACTACCTACAACCTGTTCTATTCCATCGGCGATACGGCCTATAAGACCAATGTCGCCCAGTATCAGCAGATGGATCAGGCCAAGCTGGAGCTGACAATCCCGACGAATGTGGACTTTGGCTCCGGCAGCACCGCCAATGTTCAGCTCACCAACGGTTATACCTACGGCTCCATGTACTCGGCGGCGAACCCGTTTGCCACCCTGTATAACATGTCGAATACCGGCGTGGGCACGAACTTCAATGCGGTCACGGTGAACTTCTGCTTGAACCGTTTCCCCAATGTGAATGTGGAGGTCACTCCGCGCTATAACTTCAAGCTGAAGCTGAATATTACCAATCCCACCACCGCCACGCCCACTGTGACGCTGACGGATGCCGCAGGCAATGTTCATTCCGCCAACAGCAATGGCGAGTATGAGAACCTGCCTTACGGCACTTACACCTATGCGGTGCTCTGCGCCGGCTGCGACTATGTCTACGGCAGCTTCTACTTGGGCAGTGCAGACAAGGCCAATGTGTCCGGCGGTGTGCTGACCAAGACCATTCCGCTGACGGCCTCTGCTGCCGGCGCATGGGACGGCACCACCAAGACGCAGCCCACTCTGACCGATGGCGTGTATCAGATTGGTAACGCAGCGGAGCTGGCTTGGTTTGCGGCGCAAGTCAACGGCGGGAGCTATGCCATCAACGGTGCGCTGACGGGTGATATTGACCTGGCCGGCTACAACTGGACGCCCATCGGCGGCACTACCGCCAGCACGGCCTTCAAGGGCAGCTTTAACGGTAATAATCACACCGTGAAGAACATGGGCATCTACTATAGTGCCACCACTACCTCGGCTCCGTATAAGGGACTGTTCGGCTATGTGAACGGCACCAGCAGCAGCTACGCCACCATTCAGAATCTGAAGGTGACCGGCAAGATGTACCTGACCTCCACGGGCAGCGTTGCCAACGCCTATTCCGGCGGCGTGGTGGCCTACGCCAACTATACCAACATCTCCGGCGTTGTCTCCGATGTTGACATCACCGTTACCCGTGTGAATGGCAACTGGAGCAGCGTGGGCGGCGTTGCAGGCCGTCTGGTGAATTCCAACGCCACCAACTGCGGCAACGAAGGCACCATCCGTGCCTACCAGTATGTGGGCGGCATCACCGGCTACGCTACCGGTACCATTACCGGCTGCTACAACGGCGGAGCGATCACCGGCAACGGCTATGTGGCCGGCATTGTGGGTCAGACCACCAAGGGCGTCACCGCTTGCTACAACACCGGCAGCATCACCGGTGCCGGCAACTATGTGGCGGGTATCGTGGCCTTTGCCTCCGGCGCGTCTGCCTCCGTCAAGAACTGCTACAACCGGGCCTATGTGGAGAGCACCGGCAGCAATGTGGGCGCTGTGGTCGGCATGACCAACAACGCCTCCGCAGCGATGTCCAACCTGTATTATCTGGACTTCACCTGCAGTCAGGGTATCGGCAGCGCCAAGAGCACCGCTCAGACGGCTACCGCTAAGACCAGAGCAGAAATGACAAAGAGCAGTTTTGCCAGGGCAATGAATACCGGCTTGACTACTGCCGCATTTGTTTCCAGTCGATATAGTCCTGCCCTAAGTTGGCAGACGAATCTGAAGGGGTTGAAAACGCCAAAGGTTGGCAATGTCGATATGGATCCTTTCGGATATGTGGACAGCAAAGATGTAGAACTGCTACGGAAATATTTGGCGAACACAATTACACTGAACGATGACCAACTGGTGCAGGCAAATGTGAATGGCGACACTGTAGTAAATCAGGCGGATCTTGATCTCTTGGAGCAGTATGTTGCAGGCACAATTACCGTATTTCCTGTTGGCTGATGAGAGGTTAATCTATGAAAAGAATACTGGCATTATTTATGGCAGTGGTTCTTGTAATAGGGATTCTCCCCTCCGCCGCTTTTGCGGCGGAGGGCGACAGCCCTATTGTTGTATCCACAGCCGACAAGACAAATGTGAAACCTGGAGAAAAACTCACTATAACATATACACTTGCGCATGATTTGGATTACATGACAGCGCTTGATATTGTTCTAAGGTATGATGCTACTCTCTTTCAATTCGTAAGTACGGATATAGATGGTAGCGTTTGGTTTGATAACCCCACTCAAAATGGCGCATATGGAGCCGACAGTCAAGCCCTTGTTAGAATAAGACAGTACAATGATGACAATGAAGAAACTATTGTTGCGGGTAAAATCTGTTCCGTTACCTTTGCTGCTTTAGATAATATTAGTGGTGCCCAAACGGCATTTTTTTTCAACGGTACGACAGGAATATCGCGTTCAAGCATTGAGGTGGCTACAAACAGAACACTGAACTGACAACAGGTTGCGGTACCGCAGAAGGGAATATCAACGAAGTGGCG
>ENA-UEQJ01002594-UEQJ01002594.1-human-gut-metagenome-genome-assembly--contig:-NODE-2594-length-12658-cov-3.659248_pt1 | contig 12658 bp, 11 predicted proteins | sample MGYA00242937_ERZ507938 | MGnify/ENA primary metagenome ERZ507938 (study PRJEB26167, sample SAMN06115437) | human gut metagenome | host: Homo sapiens | place: China:Gansu | collected 2015-07-03...
TTTTCATCTGAGCCGCTGCCGCGCATGGAGGGAGCGTATTGCGCGGCGGCAAGTTGTGAAGAAATCCTGAATTATTTACAAAAGTGTTGCAATTCCAAAAAGATACGGTAAACTGGAAGCAGAAAACAAACACTGCGGCACTCGGCTGCGGAAAGAGGTGTCACGATATGAAACGGGTTTGGAAACGGATCTCCGCGCTGCTGGTGGTATGCGCGGTGCTGGCTGCGCTGGCTCCGGCTGCGCTGGCGGATGGCGGCGCGGATACATACAGGATCGCCGTCAGCGCTGTCCCCGCCGTTGTAACGGCGGGCGGCTCCGCGACGGTTTCCGCCACGGTCTACAGCCGGAGCGAGACGGACGGCGAATGGAGCGAATATCTTGGCGGCGGGGCCGTCATCACGTGGCAGGCGTACCGCGAGGGAGTTGCCGCGTTCCGGGGCGAGGACGCGGACAAGCCCGTCACGACGGCGCTGAACGCAGGCTCTTCCTCGTCGAGCCTTGAGCTGCTGACCAAAGCGGGCGGCGTGACCGGCTCTGCCGTGCAGCTGCCGCTGAGCGTCAGCGTGACGGTCGGGGGGAAAACATATTCCGCCTCCGGTGCGTTTATCACGATCACGCCGGCCGCGGCTTCCGTGCCGGGCCTCAGCGTGGAGTACGCAGCCGGCTTCGGCGGCAGCGTCCGCTTTTCCGAGGCTGATTTCAGCAAGGTATTTTCCGGTCGGGGCAAGCCCGGCGAAACGCTGGACTACGTGCTGTTTGCGGTGTCCCGCGCGACGGCTGAGACGGGCGGCAGGAGCTACGACCTGAGCGCCTCCGGCAGCGCGTCCATGTTCGGTGCGCTTTATACGGCTGCGGAGGACGGACAGGCGCTGGCCGATACGGACGCGTGCTATTATCAGGCGAGCTTTTCCCAGCTCGATCTCGACACGGCGGCGTATCTGACCGGCTCGTACCGCACACGGTATACTGTCTGCATCCCCTTTACCGCCGTCGGCACCGCCGGAACGCGCTGCGAGGGCAGCGCCGTCGTCACCGTCTCCGGAGACAGCACCGTCACGGCATCCGGCGCGTTCTTGAAGACGCTGGACGCCGCCGGTCATATCGCGCAGCAATATCCGGATGCGGTCTGCGTCAGCTTCCAGCAGCCGGAGACGAGCGCGGGACGGCTGCTGAAGGACTTCCGCAGCGTGGCGGGCAGCGCGTATACCGCCGTCCGCTATCCGGAGGACCGGTTCTATCTGACGGACGACGGGAAATCGGAGCCGCTTCTGGACGCGCTCTACTTCCTCCCGGCAGCGGACTGCGCCTCGCAGCTGAAGCTCGTCTATACCGCCTATGACAGCGGCGGCACGCAGCTCGGCACGGGTGAGCTGACCGTCCGCGTCACGTCGAAGCAGTCCTCCGCCGTCTTCTCGGATGTGAACGCCGGGACGTGCGCATGGGCGGCGGACGCCGTTGATTTCATGAACGGCTACGGGCTGATTCAGGGCGCAGACGCGTCGACCTTCAACTGGCGCGGCAGCATGACGCGCGGCGATCTGATTTTGATTCTGTACCGGAGTGCTGGTTCTCCCGCCGTTTCCGGAGGAAGCCTCCCGTTCACGGACGTTTCGGAATCGGATTACGCCTATGACGCGGTCGTCTGGTCCTGGAAAAACGGCGTTGCGGGCGGCGTGAGCGAGACGGAATTCTGCATGAAGCAGGCCGTCACGCGCGAGCAGCTGGCTTCCATTCTCTACCGGCTTTCCGGAAAACCCGCCGTGTCCGCAAGCCTGCGCAGCTATACGGACGCCTCCGATGTCAGCGCCTACGCTGTCGATGCGATGCGCTGGGCTGTCGGCTGCGGCTATCTCAAGGGAAGCGGCGCGAAGCTGAACCCCCAGACCGGCGCGAACCGTGCCGAGGTCGCCGTCCTGCTGCACCGATACCTGACAAAATAACAGGATGCCCCGGAGGCGGCACAGCAGCCGATGCTGCACACATATTTCAGAAAACAGCCCTGCTTGACACTGCAAAGGTGCCAAGCAGGGCTGTTTTTTAACGAAAATGTCTTATTGCAGATCGAATTTCAGAATTACAGATGCAGCACGCGGTCGCGGATCTCCTGGGTGCGGCCCTGGTTCCAGAACTGGGTGCCGATGTAGCCGCAGGTGCGGCGGGCGACGTTCATCTTGGACTGGTCGGTGTTGCCGCACTGCGGGCAGACCCAGATGAGCTTGCCGTCCTCGTCCTCCTTGATCTCGATCTCGCCGTCGTAGCCGCAGACCTGACAGTAATCAGACTTCGTGTTGAGTTCGGCGTACATGATGTGGTCATAGATGAACTTCATGACCTCCAGCACGGCGTCGAGGTTCTGCTGCATATTCGGGACCTCGACATAGCTGATCGCGCCGCCAGGGGAGAGCGCCTGGAACTGCGACTCAAAGGCCAGCTTATCAAAGGCGTTGATATGCTCGGTCACATGGATGTGATAGGAATTTGTGATATAGTTCTTATCCGTGATGCCGGGGACGATGCCGAAGCGCTTCTGCAGGCACTTGGCGAATTTATACGTCGTGGATTCCAGCGGCGTGCCGTAGAGCGAGAAATCGATGTCCGTCTCGGCCTTCCACTTGGCGCACGCGTCGTTGAGGTGGTGCATGATATCGAGCGCGAACGGCGTGGCGGCCGGGTCGGTGTGGGACTTGCCGGTCATGTACTTGACGCACTCATAAAGTCCCGCGTAGCCGAGGGAAATTGTCGAATATCCGCCGTAGAGCAGCTTGTCGATGGGTTCGCCCTTTTTGAGGCGGGCCAGCGCGCCGTACTGCCAGAGGATCGGCGCGGCGTCGGACAGCGTGCCCTTGAGCCGGTTGTGGCGGCACATGAGCGCGCGATAGCACAGCTCGAGCCGGTCGTCAAAGATCTTCCAGAACTTATCCAGTCCGCCGCCGGACGACAGCGCGATGTCGACCAGATTGATCGTCACGACGCCCTGATTGAAGCGGCCGTAATATTTGGGCTTGCCCGGTTCATAGTTGCCGGCGTTTGCGACGTTGTTCCAGCCGGTGCCGGAGCGGTCGGGCGTCAGGAAGCTGCGGCAGCCCATGCAGGTATACACGTCGCCGTGGCCCGGCGTTTCGCCTTTGGAGAGCTTCAGCTCGCGCATCTTTTTCTCCGAGATATAATCCGGAACCATCCGCTTGGCTGTGCAGCGGGCCGCCAGCTTCGTCAGCTCCCAATAGGGGCTGTCCTCTGTGATATTGTCCTCTTCGAGCACATAGATGAGCTTCGGGAAGGCCGGGGTGATCCACACGCCCTTTTCATTCTTGACACCCTCGATGCGCTGCCGGAGCGTTTCTTCGATGATGATGGCAAGATCTTTACGCTCCTGCTCGTTCCGGGCTTCGCCGAGATACATGAAGACCGTGATGAACGGGGCCTGGCCGTTGGTGGTCATGAGCGTGACGACCTGATACTGGATGGTCTGCACGCCGCGGCGGATCTCGTCGCGCAGACGCGTCTCGACGACATTGGTGATGGCCTCCTCCGAGGGCTGCACGCCGAAGGACTTGATCTCTTCGAGCACGGAGCGGCGGATCTTCTGCCGGGAAATATCGACAAACGGGGCCAGGTGTGTCAGGGAAATGGACTGGCCGCCATACTGGTTCGAGGCGATCTGCGCGATGATCTGGGTGGCAATGTTGCAGGCAGTGGAGAAGCTGTGCGGCTTTTCAATCAGCGTGCCGGAAATGACCGTGCCGTTCTGCAGCATATCCTCCAGATTGACCAGATCGCAGTTGTGCATATGCTGGGCGAAATAATCCGCGTCGTGGAAGTGGATGATGCCCTCGTTGTGCGCGTCGACGATGTCCTGCGGCAGCAGCACGCGGGCCGTCAGGTCCTTCGACACCTCACCCGCCATATAGTCGCGCTGGACGGCATTGACGGTGGGGTTCTTGTTGGAATTCTCCTGCTTGACCTCCTCGTTGTTCGACTCGATCAGGGACAGGATCTTCTCGTCCGTCGTGTTGGACTTGCGCACAAGCGTGCGGGTATAGCGGTAGGTGATGTAGTTCTTGGCGACCTCGAACGCGCCGTGGGCCATGATCTGATTTTCGACCAGATCCTGAATTTCCTCGACGGACAGCGCGCGGTTCATGGACAGGCAGCTGTTTTCCACGCTCTCGGCGATGCGGCGGATCTGCATCGGCGTCAGCCGCTCGTCCTCCGAGACGACGTTATTGGCCTTGGTCACGGCTGCGATGATCTTGACGATATCGAACGTCGCCTCCGAGCCGTTTCGCTTGATGATCTTCATGCTGGTTCCTCGCTTTCTATTTGTGCGCGCGTAAAAAACGCGCGGGGACAGGCTTTGCGTGCAGCACATCCCGTGCGGCGCAGTCATAACTATACTGGATATTGTGTCCGATGTCAAGGGCTTGTCTCTATATTTTGTGGATATCGAAAACAAATAATACCGTGAAACACAACATCTTGTGTTTCACGGTATCTGCGCATATAAAATCCCTGATAGCGTGCCGGTTACTGGTTCTCCCGGTAGCGGGCGAGGAACTGCTTTGTGCGCTCAGCCTGCGGGTTTTCGATCACATCGCGTGCCGGGCCCTGCTCGACGATCACGCCGCCGTCCATGAAGATCACGCGGTTGGCGACGTCGCGGGCGAACGCCATTTCGTGCGTGACGATGATCATCGTCATATGCTGCTCGGAAAGCGAACGGATGACCTTCAGCACCTCGCCGGTCAGCTCAGGGTCGAGCGCCGAGGTCGGCTCGTCAAAGCAGAGGATATCCGGCTGCAGGGCCAGCGCCCGCGCGATGGCCACGCGCTGCTGCTGGCCGCCGGAGAGCTGGTGCGGATAGAGATCCATCTTTTCCTTCAGCCCCACCTGTGTCAGAAGCTCCTCGGCCCGGGCGGCGATCTGCGCGTGGAGCAGCTTTTTCTGCGCCTTGTAATCCGGCTGCTCCTTTGCCAGCAGCTCGCTTGCCAGCATGACGTTCTGCCGGGCCGTATACTGCGGGAACAGATTGAAATTCTGGAACACAAGGCCGAAGTGCAGCCGCTTGCGGCGAATTTCACGCTCCTTCTGCGTATTGGGGTCGTCGTCGTCGAAGAGCGTTTCGTCGTTCACCACGATCTGTCCCTCGTCGGGGACGGTCAGGAAATTGAGGCAGCGCAGCAGCGTCGTCTTGCCGCTGCCGGACGAGCCGATGATGGCGACCGTCTCGCCCTTTTCAAGCGAAAAATCGACGCCCTTGAGGACGACGGTGTCCTTACCGAAGCTTTTTTTCAGATTTCTGACTTCCAGAACAGACATATCGCCGCCTCCTTACGCCTTGAAATAGTCCAGCTTCTTCTCCAGCCCGTCAAGCAGCAGCTGCAAAACGCCGGAGAAGAGCAGATAGTAAATGCCCGTGAAGAACAGCGGCCAGATCGCGCCGGAAATGCCCTGTGAGCCCTTCAAAAACGCCTGACCGGCCCAGATGATCTCCTGCAGGGCGATGATGCGGGACAGGGACGTGTCCTTGACCAGCGTGATGATCTCGTTGGACATGGGCGGGACAATACGCTTGACCATCTGCAGAAGCGTGACCTTGAAGAAGATCTGCCGGTTCGTCATGCCGAGCACCTGCCCGGCCTCCTGCTGGCCCTTGGGGACGCCCTGGATGCCGCCGCGGAAGATCTCGGAGAAATAGCACGCGTAATTGAAAATGAACGCGATGGAGGACGCGAGGAAGCGCCCGGCTTCGCCGCCGCCCCAGATGTTTTTGCCCAGCACAAGGCCGGGAAAATAATAGAACACCAGCAGCTGGAGCATCAGCGGCGTGCCGCGCACGACCCAGATGATGAAGCGGACGATGATGCGGATGGGCTTGAAGTCCACATAGCACCAGATCTGGAACCGCTGCCACCACGTCAGCTTCGTGTTTTTCGGCAGATTTTTAAGAAGCGGGCGCAGAAAGCCAAGCGGCGCCCAGTTGCTCATAGAGCCGAAGGAAATGATCAGGCCCAGCGGGATCGCGCCGATAAGCGTCACAAAAAACAGCTTGAGCGTCTGCACAAAGCCGATATTCAGCGCCTGAAAGACAATGGGGAACTGTTCGGAAAAAGTCGTCATGGTATGTACCGCCTGTCGTTAGTCTGGACACGGCGGTTTCCCCGGCGGCAGCTCCGCCGGGGAAACCGTTGTCTATCTTACTGGAAAAGCAGCGCTGTGTCAATCACTTCTGTTCGATGACGGCAGCCTGTACGCCGTAAGTCTCTGCGATCTTCAGCATGGAGCCGTCGGCATAGCTTGCTTTGAAGAAGTCATTCAGCTTCTGGACGAGGTCGGAGCCCTTGCGGAAGCCGACGCCGTATTCCTCGGAGTTCAGGCCGCAGGTGTAGGTGAGGTTCGCGTAGCCCGTGCCTTCGCCGACCATGGCGGCAGCCATGAGGGAGTCGATGACGGCGGCGTCGGACGTCCCGGCGGCGACCTCCATCAGCGCGTCGGACTGGGCGGAGACGGGCGTGACGCTGTAGCCGAGGGCGTTCAGCTCAGCCTCACCGGCGGAGCCGGCTTCGGCGGCGAAGGTCAGATCCTTGACGGATTCGACGGTCTGATAGTCGGCGGCCTTATCGGCCGGGACGATCACGACCTGCGCGTTGTTGCAGTAGGCGTTGGAGCACGCCATGGCGCTTGTGACCTCGGACGTGAGCGTCATGCCGTTCCAGACGCAGTCGATGGTCTTGCTGTCGAGCTCCAGAACCTTGTTGTCCCAGACGATCTCGACGAATTCCACCTTGACGCCGAGGGACTCGGCAAAGGCCTTGGCCAGATCGGCGTCGAAGCCGACCCATTCGCCGGATTCGTTCTGATAGTCCATCGGGGCAAAATCGGTAATGCCGACCACAAGCGTTCCCTTGTCCTGAATGTAGGCAAGATCGGATTCGGCAGTCTCGGCGGGCTTGGACGCGCAGGCCGCCATGGACAGAACCATCAGCGCAGCCAGCAGCAGAGCGGTCATCTTTTTCATTTTTTGTTCCTCCTGAAAGTTTAAGATCGGGCAGTGGATTGTTTATCGTGCTAATAATTTACCATACTGATTCGCTAATGTAAAGAAGCAATACTGCAAAAAGAAATTCCGTCCCGGATCTACGGAATTGTGGAAAATCGACAAGTGCGGGCATATTTTAAACGGCTTCCCCGGAGGGGGAAGCCGTTGGGGTGCTGCTGCGGTCTGCTGCTTACACGTTGAACAGGAAGTTCACGACGTCGCCGTCGTGCATGATGTATTCCTTGCCCTCGCTGCGCAGCAGGCCCTTTGCCTTCGCATTGGCCAGCGTGCCGCAGGCCTTGAGATCGTCGAAAGCAATGACCTCGGCGCGGATAAAGCCGCGTTCAAAGTCGGAATGGATCTTACCGGCGGCCTGCGGGGCCTTCGTGCCCTTTTTGATGGTCCATGCGCGGCACTCGTCTGCGCCTGCCGTCAGGAAGGAGATGAGGCCCAGCAGCTCGTAGCTGCACTGGATCAGCCGGTCAAGGCCGGACTGCTGCAATCCCAGCTCTTCCATGAACATGGCCTTTTCGTCCGGATCGTCGAGCTCGGCAATGTCGGCCTCGAGCTTTGCGCAGATGGGCAGAACTTCGCTGCCCTCCTTCGCGGCCAGCGCCTGCACCTGCGTGAAATACTTGCAGGCTTCGGGCTGGTTTACGTCGTTTTCACTCAGATTTGCGGCATAGATCGTCTTGCGGAGCGTCAGCAGATCACTGGTGGCGATCATGGCGGCGTCGTCCTCGGAGCATTCGAACGTGCGGGCCAGATTGCCTTCGTTCATATAGTCGCGCAGGGCCGTGAAGACCTCGACCTCGTGGTTGAAGCGCTTGTCGCCGCCCTTGGCGTTCTTCTGCGCCTTGTCGATGCGGCGGTCGATCATTTCAAGGTCGGCCATGATCAGCTCGGTGTTGATGATGTCGATGTCGCGCAGCGGGTCGGTCGAACCCTCAACGTGCGTGACGTTTGCGTCGTCGAAGCAGCGCACGACATGGACGATGGCGTCGCAGCCGCGGATGTTGGCAAGGAATTTGTTGCCCAGACCCTCGCCCCTGGACGCACCCTTGACCAGACCCGCAATGTCGACGAATTCGATCACGGCGGGGGTGAATTTCTTGGGGTTGTGCTGGTCGCGCAGCCACTCGAGCCGCTTGTCCGGCACGGACACAACGCCGACGTTCGGGTCGATGGTGCAGAACGCATAGTTGTCCGCCGCAACGCCCGCATTTGTAATTGCATTAAATAAGGTAGACTTGCCAACGTTTGGAAGCCCAACGATGCCCAATTTCATGGCTTCTTATCTCCTTTTCGCGCAAGGCCGGGGGAAAGCGCGGTTTATTTGCAGATATTGTACCACAGCGGCAGTCGTTTCTCAATAGTGAAAATGAAAGACCGTGCTGCGGTGCAGCACGGTCTTTTGGAAAACGGGACTTAGCCGAAGACGGCGAGCAGGAAGCCTGCCGCGATGGCGGAGCCGATGACGCCCGCGACGTTCGGGCCCATGGCGTGCATGAGCAGGAAGTTGGCGGGGTTGGCCTTCTGGCCGACCATCTGGGAAACACGCGCGGCCATCGGGACGGCGGAGACGCCGGCCGAGCCGATCAGCGGGTTGACCTTCTTGCCGGACAGCTTGCACATGATGTTGCCGCCGATGAGGCCGCCGGCCGTGGAGATGCCGAAGGCAACGAGGCCGAGGAAGATGATCTTCAGGGTCTCGGGCTTCAGGAAGTTGGAGGCAACCATGGTCGCGCCGACGGAGGTGGAGAGGAAAATCGTGACGATGTTCATGAGCGCGTTCTGCACGGTGTCGGACAGACGGTCGGTGCAGCCGCATTCACGGAACAGGTTGCCGAGCATCAGGCAGCCGATCAGCGGAGCCGTGGACGGCAGGAGCAGGATAACGAAGATGGTGACGATGATCGGGAAGAGGATCTTCTCGGTCTTGGAGACGACACGCGCCTGCACCATCTTGATCTTGCGGTCCGCGTCCGAGGTCATGAGCTTCATGATCGGGGGCTGGATCATCGGGATCAAAGCCATGTAGGAATACGCCGCGATGGCGATTGCGCCCAGCAGATGCGGGGCGAGCTTGTTGGTCAGGAAGATGGCCGTCGGGCCGTCCGCGCCGCCGATGATGCCGATGGAAGCGGCCTCAGGGCCGGTGAAGCTGAGGCAGATGGCGCCGAAGAAGGCGACGAACACGCCCAGCTGAGCCGCAGCGCCGAGCAGCAGGCTCTTCGGATCTGCGATCAGGGGGCCGAAGTCGGTCATGGCGCCGACGCCCATGAAGATCAGGGACGGGTACAGACCGGCCTTGACGCCGATGTAGAAGATATCCAGCAGGCCTGCATTCGACAGACTGTGGCCGTAGCTGTGATAGTAGGGAGTCAAGGAACGCGCTCCAGAGCTCGGGGTGGTACATGGCGTTGGTCGCGTTCAGCTCGGGGTTGACCGCGTCCAGGCCGGGGAAGTAGCTGACGTTCGCAAGCAGGCAGCCGAACGCGATGCCGACGAGCAGCAGGGGCTCGAAGCCCTTGACGATGCCGAGGTACAGCAGCACGCAGGCGATGACGATCATGACAAGGTTCTGCCAGCCGCCGTTTGCGAAGAAGCCCGCAAAGCCGGATTCTGTCGCCAGCTTTAACAGGGTATCACCAACATTAAACATCTTTGATCCTCCTTATGCCAGAACGACCAGCGGAGCACCCGTATCCACAACAGCGCCCTTGGTGGTCACGACCTGTGCGACCGTGCCGTCACGCGGGGCAAGGATCTCATTTTCCATCTTCATGGCCTCGAGCACGACCAGAATGTCGCCGGCCTTGACGGCCTGACCCTGGGAGCAGTTGACCTTCAGAATGTTGCCGGGCATCGGAGCCGCGACGACTTCGCCTGCGGCGACAGCCGTGGGAGCAGCGGGCGCTGCGGCAGGAGCGGCAGCGGGAGCAGCTGCGGGCGCGGGTGCGGGTGCTGCGGCGGGAGCGGGAGCGGCGGGCTTATATGCCTCGTACTCGTCGACGAGCATGGCCTGGCCTTCTTCGACCTCGACCTCATAGGTTTTGCCGTTGAGCGTGATCTTGTATTTCATATCAGATGACCTCCTTCATCGATTTGAAGCGCAGGGTATTGAGGGGCTTGCCGAGCTTGTTGGCGACGATGGCCATGAGCATAGCGGCTTCGCGGTCGCCGACGTTATAGAGCTTGCATTCGCCGGCGACGCCTGTGGCAAGCGCGGGGGCAGCCTTGGGCGCAGGAGCCGGAGCGGCAGTTGCTGCAGCGGGAGCGGCGGCAGGCGCGGTCTTCTTCGCGGACATGACCTTGCCCATGATCATGACAACGACCATCAGCGCGATCAGACCGATAAACACGACGGCATAGCCCAGCAGGGCCACGAGGCCCGCGGTGCCAATGGAAATATCATTCAGAGCAGCATTGACAAAAAACATCTCAGGCCACCTCGCTTACGCTTCTTCGATGACGTAGGTGCAGATGTTTTCTTCCTTGGCCTTGCGGTCCTCGAAGAACTTCATGGCCTGATCCGGATAGCAGATGTAGCTCATGACGTCCTCTTCCGAGCGTGCCAGATCGCCGAGTGCTTCCTTGGCCTTCTTGAAGTCCTCGCCGGTGCGCTTGGCGTCTTCAATGCGGCAGTCGACAGGTTTGCCGCCCTCGCCGAGGATCTTGGCCTGCAGCGATTCGGAGACGGGCGCGGGCGCGATGCCGTACTGGCCTCTGAAGTAGTTCTGCACTTCCTTGGAGACGATCTTGTAGCGCTCGCCCATCAGAACGTTGGTAACGGCCTGATTGCCGACCATCTGGGACAGCGGCGTGACCAGCGGGGGATAGCCCAGATCCTTGCGGACCTCGGGGATCTCCTTGAGCGCTGCGTCGAACTTATCCATGGCCTTCATATCGGTCAGGTTCGCGATCATGTTGGAGAGCATGCCGCCGGGAACCTTGTAAACGAGCGCCTGCGCGTCGGTCGCCATGGACTTGGCGCTGATGCGGCCGGAATCGACGTACTTCTGCTTGATGGGCTTGAAGTAATCGTTGACCTTGTTGATGACGTCCTCGTTCAGGCCCGTCTCGATGCCGTACTGGCCCAGGGCGTAGAACATGGTTTCGGTGGAGGGCTGGCTCGTGCCGTTGGAGAAACAGGAGGTCGCGCAGTCGATCACGTCGATGCCGGACTCGATGGCCTTCGTCACGGTCATGTAGGCCATGCCAGTGGTGCAGTGGGTGTGCAGGATCAGGGGGACATCGCCGACGGCGTCCTTGATGCCCTTGATGAGGTGCTCGGCCTCATACGGGCTCATGGTGCCGGCCATGTCCTTCAGGCAGATGGTATCGAAGCCCATGTTCTTGAGCTCCTTGCACATCTCGACATATTTTTCAACCGTGTGGACCGGGCTCTGCGTGTAGGAGATGCAGCCGGACGCGACGGTGTTCTTGGTGGCGTACTTCTTGGTGGCCTCGAGCGCGGTGGCGATGTTGCGGAAGTCGTTCAGCGCGTCGAAGATACGCAGGATGTCGATGCCGTTCTTGATGGACAGCTCGACGAACTTCTCGACGACGTCGTCATGATAGTGCTTGTAGCCGAGCAGGTTCTGGCCGCGCAGCAGCATCTGCAGTTTGGTGTCGGGCATGGCCTTGCGGATATCGCGCAGTCTCTGCCACGGATCCTCGCCCAGATAGCGCAGGCAGGAATCGAACGTTGCGCCGCCCCAGCATTCCACGGAGTAATAGCCGGCCTTGTTCATTTCGGGCAGGATCTCGGCAAAATCGGAATACGGAAGACGGGTCGCCATCAAAGACTGGTTGGCATCACGAAGGACAGTTTCAGTAATTTGAACTTTTTTCATGTGTGCTCCTCCATTTTTCACGCCGTATGGCGTTTATCGATTATGAGAATCAGGCACATGAATGAAAAGACACGCTGCAGCGAGATTGCCGCGGCGTGTCTCGCGCTATCATCCAGTATACCTGATATCGGGCCGCGTGTAAAATCAAGCGGCTGTTAAGAAAATGCCTTAAAGCGTCCGAAGCCCGCTTGCGCGTCTGATACGGGCTTCGGAGAAAAATGCCTGGTGCTTAGAGCTGCGGGCCAGCTGCGACGAGCGCCTTGCCGGCTTCGTTGCCTTCGTACTTGACGAAGTTCTTGACGAAGCGGGAGGCGAGGTCCTTTGCCTTGACGTCCCAGTCAGCCGCATCGGCGTAGGTGTCGCGCGGATCGAGGATCTCGGTGGCGACGCCGGTCAGCTTGGTGGGGATCTCAAAGTCGAAGTACGGCAGCTTCTTGGTCGGAGCCTTGTTGATATCGCCGTTCAGGATGGCGTCGATGATGCCGCGGGTATCCTTGATGGAGATACGCTTGCCGGTGCCGTTCCAGCCGGTGTTGACGAGGTACGCCTTCGCGCCGCTCTTTTCCATCTTCTTGACGAGCTCTTCGGCGTACTTGGTCGGATGCAGCTCGAGGAAGGCCTGACCGAAGCAGGCGGAGAAGGTCGGGGTGGGCTCGGTGATGCCGCGCTCGGTGCCGGCCAGCTTGGCGGTGAAGCCGGACAGGAAGTAGTACTGGGTCTGCTCGGGGGTCAGGATGCTGACCGGGGGCAGAACGCCGAACGC
>ENA-UEQJ01002601-UEQJ01002601.1-human-gut-metagenome-genome-assembly--contig:-NODE-2601-length-12623-cov-3.249482_pt1 | contig 12623 bp, 8 predicted proteins | sample MGYA00242937_ERZ507938 | MGnify/ENA primary metagenome ERZ507938 (study PRJEB26167, sample SAMN06115437) | human gut metagenome | host: Homo sapiens | place: China:Gansu | collected 2015-07-03 | study...
GTTCCGTCATCAAGAAGATATTGCTGACATTATGGCGCTGTAGGGAAGAATCATATAGCTCCTCTGATACAATAAGAATATCGGCTTTCTGAGGAACTGCGAACAGTTTTTCGAAATAGCTCCTATCAGAAATAACTTCCAAATCAATTGCATCAAAGAACTCCTCTGCAAATTTGAGCTGCAACGGAATGATGTAATTTATATCTGTGTCAGCAATAATTACGCGTGCTTTTGACATCCCGCCATCTCCTTCAATCAATTACAGCCTGAAAATCCGAATTCGCCATCCGCACAATATCTCCAGATTTCAATTCATGCGGCTGATTGGGTTGTAACCGCATATTGTTAATATAGGTTCCATTTGAGCTTTGTAAATCAGTAATCCAATACTGGCCTCGACTACCGGTGACTTTACAGTGAACTCTGCTGATCATCTTGTTAAACGTAATTACCGCATCATTGGAGTCTTTTTTCCCGATCGTGAAGGCGTTCTTATCCACTGTAATCACAAACCTGGCAGGCGCATTCATCGCCACCAGCTTTAATCTTGTTGGTACAGTGGAAGGTTCTCTGTTTTCTACACTATTATTGTCATGCTGATTGGCAATCGTTTTGCCACTTAGTTTTGAATAAAGTTCTTCCAATCCCAAAGAACCATTTTGCAAATCTGCTAAGACCTGCATCATTCTGGGAGTAGATAATGCATTTAAACCAGAAATCAGCTTGATAAGCGATGTCCTAACCTCATTTTCAAACGCTGCGTCATCTTCAAAGAGATGCTCTTTTAGCGGAAGATAGATCAGGTTGACTTTGTATGTACTCGGATCGATATAAATTCTCTCAAAATCAGCGTTAATATTTCTACAAGTTAAGAATCCATTGCTCTGAACACTAATAATTGCAGCAAACAGATTGCAAAGAATCGTCAAAAAGCGCTCTGCATCAATGGATAATAGCACCGTAGAAAGGGGTTTCAGTTCTCCGGAAAAATAGTATAGTTCTGTTTTGCCGTTGTACAACATCCGCATACACTTAACAAAGCAGCCGCCTTTCTGACTCTGGAGTACCTTATATTCAGTAGGGAGGAAGGACGAATTATCATTTAGAATGCACGTATAATTTGTACCGCATTCCATCTCTGTTAATCTACCTTTTTCGACCAAGACATTCATACACTTCAATCCTTCCACGAAAAATCCTTTGCCACAAGTTGAACCACGAAAATCTTCGTAGTCCAAGTTCTAGCAAAGGGGTTCCGCCTGCCCGTGCTTAACGCACGGGCAGTGCGGTTTCCTTTTGCTAATGATTATTACTTCTCTTCAGCGTTCTTTTTGCGCTTTGCAACGATAAGAAGCCAAATTCCAGCGGTTACTACCACAACACCGCCGATAGAACCCCAGAACAGGGGAGCGTTTGCATACCAGCGAACGAAGAAATTCGTAGAAACGGTAATTACATCGTTGAACATGAATCGTTCACCAGGATTAAAATCATCAGATGCAGTATCTGTAACATTACCGGCAAGGTCGGTAACCTTTAGCTGAACCGTCTGTGCTTCATTGCTTTCACTCAGCGTAAATGTACCGGCATAGCTATTCAGATCGTCACCAAAATCAGTGATCGTATCGGCAGTCTGACCGTTCACGATTACCTCAATCTGCTTCAATCCGCCGACATCAACAATCGTGTACTTGACATCCTGCTCTTGGGCATTAACGATTTTCTTATCCAAGCCAACAATGTTCCGAATCTCAGGTGCTGTAGTATCCACCGTAAAAGTCATTACATCAAGAATCTTTTCACCGTTTGCAGCGACGGAGTTATCCGGCACACTTGTTGAAGTATTTCCAGTCGCATCCTCAGATGTGATTGTAATGTTGTAAACGCCGTCTTCTGTGAAGTTTTCCTTGCTGATGGTGTACACATACTGATACCAACCGGAGGACCCAATCGCAGTATTGTCAGAAGCCTCAGGGCTGGCAGTAAACTTCGTGTCGATTGTTTCACCGTCACGCGTAATTACAATCTTCAAAGATCCCTTAACGATTCTATCTGCATTGTATTCTGTAATCACAAGGTCATCTGTGATTGCAGCATCGCCATTCTTGGCAATGTACTGACCGCCATCCTTAATCAGGGAGGTCAGATAATCACTATACTCGTAGACTGAACCGTAACGGTTAATGGTAAACTTGATATGGGATTCCGTGGAATGGCCAGCTTTGTCTGTCATTGTGACAGTCAGTACATAGATGCCATCGTTATCTACTTTCTTCGCAACATCAAAAGAACCGGAACCGCCCTTTTCGTTGAGTCCAACTTTCACAAAATCTGCTGTGACGTCCTTAGTTTCGTTAAAACGGGTACGCACAAGCTTTACAGTCTGCGTATCAAAGTTCTGATCTTCGAAGTTGAAGCTGATATTTGCTTCATCCTTATAGGCTCCACCATCATCGCCAGACTTAGCTACACCGTTAATCGAGTAAGTAGGTTCTTCAATCTTCGTATCAATCGTCATCTGGCTTGACTGATACTCTGTCATTGTATTGCCTGACTTATCTCGATAATTGATTGTGACAATGTAGTCCGCATCGTCTGTGAGCGTAAAGGAACCGATATGTGTATCAACACTGCTGTCCGACCAAGAGGTGGCCAATGTCTGTGCAGCACCGCCGTCACGGGAAACCATAACAGAAACATCCTCTGCGTAGAAGTTGGCCTCATTGATGGTAATCGTTCCATTGATGTTTCCATCATAGTAGGAAATACCATTTTGCGTATTGACTGGCTCATTATAGGAAACAGTAGCTGTAGGGGCAATATTATCGACAACGATGCGTTTGTTCTCAGATTGTTCCACCTTATTATCAGAACGGTCTGTCGCATCAAACTTCACGGTTCCATTAAACTGGTTGTCGCTGCCGAGTGCCATCTTAGGAATCTCAAATGTCATGGTAGCCGTTCTGCCACCATCTGAATACTTGATACCTGCTTCGTCTATTACTTGGTCCAAAAGCTGCGCATTGACAGAACTTACCCCCGCAGCAGTCAGGTAGCTGTAATTAAACTGATGGATGCCAGCCGTATCATCTTCGGCAGTAACGGTGACCGTCATCTTTGCGTTGTAAAAGCCAAAGCTCACGCTAGAGAGTACTGTCTCAAGCACGCTTGTGCTGTAAGAAACGCCTGTGATTCGAGGTGCTACCGTGTCTACGGTAAAGTGATCTGCGACATAATCTTCAGCGGCATTCTTCGCAAGATCGCTGTAGTCCACATCAAAGGTATAATTGGCATCACCCGAATATGTGATAGTAATGCTGTGAACATCGCCATTCGTTCTCCAGGAAGACATGGAGATCAAGTCACTGATATTGCGCATATTACCGGCAACATCCTTGCCAACGATGTTGAACTTGACATCATTGGAATCAAAGTTATGCTCATTGATCGTGACTACCGCCGTCTGCGTTTTGTTAAAATAGTCTCTGTCAGCTCCTTCGCTATCTTTCAACGTTGCGATCTTGGCTGTATTCTGATAAGTAACATTTACCTGTGGCTTAATCGTATCGATCGTAATCATGTCGGACTGATACGTCGTCATTTCATTGTTGGAACGATCCTTATACTCGACGGAAACAATATAATGACCGTCACCGGAAATCGTATAACTTCCAATATGCGTATCTGCGTCTACATCAGTCCAGGCCGGAGTAACAGCATAAGCTGTCGCCCCATTTTTCGAAACTTTGACAACCACATCTTCTGCGAAGAAGTTTGCCTCTGTTACCTTAAAAGTGATCTCGGCCTTCCCGCTCTTATCGTTTCCGTAGTAAAGCGTGGTTCCAACCTGATTACTTGCATCGCTGTACTCCACAGTCATAGTCGGAGCAATTGTATCTACAACAATGATTTTACCGTTGTCAGTAACTTTATCGCTCGCATTCTTGTGCTCATCTGTTGCCAATGCTGAGATACTGCCGCGAAGCTGCTCAGCTTCATTAAGCGGGAGAGTGACTACCGCAGTATATTTGGATTTGTCACTGCTATCCCGCTGGGCAAAAAGCTTAGTCTCATTGTTAGTCTCATTGTATCTGGCAACATTTGTGCTGCTGGCATCTGCCTGCTTCTCATAAGACCAAGTAAAATAGTCTACACCCGCAAATGCGTCATAGGATGTAAACGTTACGGTTACATCCGGATTGTAAAACCCGAATGTAATTCCACCGAGTACAGTGTCCAAAAGCGATTTGCTATAACTGATTTCCGGTATTGATGGAGCAGTTTTATCTACGGTAAATTTGCAGGCATCATCGGCCACTGCCTTATGGCCGGAGAAATCAGTATAAGAAAACGTCAATTCATACAGGCCATCAATCCAGTCGCTGAATTCAAAGGTGTGCTTATCCGGATTTTCTTTATCCACTTTCCAGTTCTCACTCTTGTGGAGGTTCTGAAGGAGTTTTGCGCACTGAGTAGCATATTGCTCAACCTGAGCACCCGATATATCCGTAATCTTCGCTTTTATTGATTCGGAATTTTCAAAACTAACACAAGTTGCATCGAAATTGTGTTCTTCAACGACAAGCGTCAACGTGCCAGCCGCACCTTGCTCCCCTTCGGTAAAGCTGTGAGTGATGTTGGCAGGACGCGTATCAATCACAAGTACATCAGACTGATACTTTGCCATCTCATTATTGGATCTGTCTTTGTATTCAGCAGATACCACATAGTCACCATCGCCGCTGAGCATATACGTTCCAATATAAGTATCTTTTTCCTCAGTGCTCTTTTCCCAGCTCAAGGAAACGGGTGCTTTGGATTCGCCGTTTTTAGAAACAAATGCCTTGAAATCTTCTTCGTAGAAGTTCGCTTCTGTGACAGTAAAGTTCAGTTCAATACTTCCGTCGAAATACTTCTTCCCATCATGGATATTCAGCGGGTCAGCATAAGACACACTGCAATTGGGCGTAATCGTGTCAATGACAATCACGTGGTCATCATCTGTCTTTACGTCGCTGGTATTTCCGGCCTTATCTGTCACGGTGAAAGAGATATTACCGCGATACTGCTTCTTCACTTCAGAAGCGGTCAGCGTAAGTGCAGCTTGTCCGTTTTGATCAAAGGTCAGGCGTCCACTTTCCTCAGCGAGATTTACATCACTGGCGTCGCCCTCTTTTGTATACTTCCAATCCAGATAGGCGAGCCCAGAAGTCTCATCTTCTGCGGTAAAGGTAACGGTAACATCGGGATTATAATAGCCAAAGGTAATCGTCGATAGGATCTTGTCAACAATGGACTCAGAATAGGAAATGGTCATATCGCGAGTATTCGGCGCAACAGTGTCAATTTTAATCTTCAGCTCAATTGCAGCGCATATTTTTCTGGTCGTCTTGTCTTTCAGATAAATATAATGTGAATCTTCGCCCTGTGCTGTGATGGTCTGCTCATCGGCAAAGCCAATCGGATCATCAACTGCAATGCTGTATCTCTTGCTGTCTTTCGGCGTTACCGTAGCGGGGTACTCGCTGTTATACCACCCCGTTTCGGGGTCAGAAGATGTAACATTACAAACGGCATCAAAGTCTGGTGCTGCTTCGTATGTAATTACAAGTTTATAAGAAGTCACGGTCGCAGGGTATACCTCGTAAGTGACATCCTGAGAAGCCCAAGTCTCGCCATTTCTGGTCCATTCTTTCGCCGTCATCTTCCCGGCAGCTTTTTTTGCGGTAACAATGACGGAAACACTTCCTGTCTTGCGCATAGCCCTGCCGAGTTTGTTCCAGTTGGTAACCGTGATTTTTCCGCTATTCGTATCTATAGACAAGCCGATATTCGTCTGATCAATAGAATATGTAACTGCTCCGTTATCGTCTGCGTTTACTTTTGCAGCCTGTTGTTCCGAAGAAACGCCGCTTTCATCAAGCACGTAATTCACGGTCTTATTATCAAAATCAACCAAGCCACTCTGCGGCGCAGTGATTACAACGGTGCTGTAGGCTTCAGCATCTTTGTAGTTCTTGTTGCCCGCACGGAATGCCTTAACCGTCACAATACCTGCATGCTTTACAGTCAGAGTTCCATTGCTTGCGTCAATTTCTGCAATATCGGTTCCGGAAGCGTCTATTAAAGTGTATTCAATTTCTTGGCCGCTCAAATTATTTCCACCGGCAGAGAAGTCGTAGCGATTCTTGTTCGAATCGTTGGTAAGTTCAACCGTGGTTGGAACATCTGTTGAAAAAGCAATGTTTTGCCCCGCTTTCTCCACGTGGACATTCAGTGGGAATTCAGGATATTCTTTGTCGTTATAACTATCCTTAACTGCCTTGATGTAAACGGTATAATCTCCAGCATTTTTTACCGTCGGAACCGTTCCAGCAGCTTTATCGTATTTTTTCCAAGATTCTGTCTCGGACAAACGATACTGCAAGGTATAGTTTCCCTGACCTTCAACAGTAACAGCTTCTTGTTCCTCTCCATTGTAGGTCAGTTTGTTGGCCGTAATCTTGAGACCATCGAGATTAATATTGCCGAGCACAATTTTCGAAGTTACGGTTTTGTCGAACACCTCATAGTTGTTGCCCCGATCTACGGTGAGTCTGACCGTATATTCTCCGACAGCGTCTTTCTGCGGAACATCCATAGAACCAGTGTCTGCGCCGTTGACAAACCAGTGCACCTCATCGGTCGGCAAGAAATTGCCAGTCAGAGTTACAATATTCTGGGTCTTCTCGTTGTAAGAAGCATTTACCTCTGTAATATCAATACCGGCAATTGGGGCCTTTGCAATCGTAACATTTTCGGAAAATATAAAATCAGAGTATCCCTCTCTGGCAACGATTACGTCAACCGCATATGTACCTGCATCTATTTTTTTATGAGTAACGACAACATCGTTATCGATTTTGTAGGTAACAGTATCCGTATCTTTCGTACCTGCTACAGTTACTAGACTCTGGGCAGTTCCTTCCTGATAGACCAATCCGCTGTTTGCAGTAACGGTCACACCCGGAATCTTTGTGCTGCGAAGTTGGATAGCAAAATCCTGCGCATCCGAGGTAATTGCAGCATTTTTAATACTGCCGCTGCCGTCAGCATAAGTATAATCAGCCAAAACAGCCGTTGCCGAAAGCGTGAGATCATCTGCGATGAATTTGTCTGCTGCCAGCACCTCTGCGCAGCCGGTTTCATCGGTTGTCGCTGTTCCGGATGCATAATCAGCTCCGTTTACCGTGGAGTTGATATGGTATTCAACTGTTGCTCCCGCAATTCCTTTTCCATCCTGATCGGTAACAGAAACCGTAACCCCGTTCGGATGTTCTGGTGTGGCAGCATAAGCAGTCAGTGCTGATGTGGGTATGAGACCCAACACCAACACAAACGACAATAACGCTGCCATAAATCTGCGAGATATGCTCTTTTTTGCATTACTCATGATTTTCGCCTCTCCTCAATCGTTTGTATTTTGTGATTTTATATATTCTCCCATTGAATAAGCCGTGCGTATTCAATGAGAAGCTTACAATAGCCAATGCCACATATGTGATATAACGGTTTATAAAACCGGCACAATAAATAATCGCAAATGCAACCACACTGGCAAATAGAGCTGCATCAACAATGGCAGCAGGAAGATTTGAAAAGAAGGTAACCGCTCCAATGTGGCACTGCATAGAAAGGTCCCCATTCAACCGCTTCCTGATAAAGTTTTTCCTTTCCGTGTTTGCTAACGCAATCAGAAGATAACCGAGTACAATAGAACTCCAAAATATACATCCAATAGCAAGCAATGGTGTATTGGAATTGCGGCTTTCAGCAAATTCTGTTGCCACCGGCATCAGCAAATAGCTTGATGCGTGTATTGCAAATAGCCCTACAGCAATCCAAAACAAACAACGAATTCTTTTTCCACGGTTTTCATATCGTCCCCAACTCATTCAATCACCTCATCGGTATGAATCAGTACGATTTCTTCAAGAATATGTAAGGTTTTTCTTTGTACAGGATGGTCGGGGGCTGCCTGCTTTTCAGAAAGTTGGGTTGTATCATCTGTGTCGAATAAAGTTCCTGTAGCATCTTCATCGGAAAGCAACTCCGTACCAGCTGTATTTTGAAGCGCCGCCTTATTATCGGCAAGCAAGCCCGTTTCCGGCATACTTTCATTTCCCGGATGCATTTCTTCGGTATGTTGCTCTGGCTGCGTTTGAGGCATAGTACTGGTCAATTTTACTCTTGCAGCATTCGCTCCACTTGGGCGATAGGATTTGTCACCTGATTTTTCATTGCTGGAACGCACCCTTGCAACAGTTTTCCGTGCATTACGGCCACTCAGGTCACCAATGATGCGTGGAATTTTAAAGAGTATCCAAAGGAAAACAGCTGCTACAAATGCAATACCGGCGATAATGAAAGAGATAATTGACAGCATTGACAGTGTTTCCGCCATTTAATTACCTCCGTTCTGACGTTTTGCAACTTCGTTGTAGTTATTATTTACAGTAGTTATAAATGTCTCATAGTCGCCTTTTATTTTATCCTGCAATTCCGTGACATATGGAAGTGTCGATGTAATCGCTATGGTTTTCTTGTAAATCGCTTCCATCATATTCAACGCCTCTTGTTGGTCAAAGCCTACTCCCGCCATATACTTTGACTGATCATTGATCAGCAGAAGCGTGACATAGTAAAGCGAGATTTTGTCATAATTTGACTCACTATCATTAGCATTTTCAACAATAGCCATAGCCTGATTAATCTCCTCGAAGAGTTTCGTATAATCATCTAGTGCGTGTTCCGAGGTCGTGCTTTGGCTGGTCATGAATTTGCAGATAGAATAGTAACAGGATGCAATATCCTTTTTTCCAAAATCGGCTGTTCCATTAGATGCAACCTCAAAATATCCTTTCGCGTTGGCGGCTCTTGCTTTTAATGCTCCATCATAGTCAGCAAAATACAGCTTTCCGGTGTCGTAGTAGAGCTGCGCAACATCCGGCAATATTGTATCAAGCTGATCAGCATGCTTTTCAAGTTCGTTACCGATTCGGGCAATGCTGTCGTTCTCTGCGCCATAATTTTTATAGTAGTCAATCAGTTTGTTGTATGCCTCTGTACGTGCCGGATAAATATTGATTGCCTCATAATACCCAGCTGGATCAGAGGAAGCGATTTTTAGATCGTAGTCCTGATTATTTACCTGTGTCGCTGCAAAATTTAACGCAAGCCCGGCAATACCAGCTACAACAGCAAGTCCGGCTACGCCAATGAAGGCAAACAACCGTCGCTTCAGTTTCCTTCGCCATCCTTTGGTGACCTTGCTGGGATCTTGCAAGTCGACCAGCAGCTCCGCACAGTTCTGGTAGCGATTTTCTGCCGCCGGCTCTACGCATTTGTTGATAATGGCCTCAATACCTTCAGACAGTTCGGGATTCCACTGACGCACCGGAGCGTAAGGCTCTCCATTCCTTGGATCAACCCCCGTGAGCAAATGGTGCATGGTCATGCCAAGTGCGAAAATATCGGAACGTGGATCAGTTTGCCCGCTATACTGTTCAGGGGGTGCATATCCTTTGGTGCCCAGGACAGTGGTATCCGCCAGATTCTGTTCCTTATATTCACGGGCGATGCCGAAATCAATGATGCTGATATTACCGTTCGGTTTGAGCATTAGGTTTGCTGGTTTCATATCCCGATAGATAATCGGCGGCTTTTGAGAGTGCAGATACGAAAATACATCACAAATCTGCATGGCCCATTCGATTACCTTATCTTCGGGCTGCGCACCATACTCATTCAGAATTTTATCCAAGGATTCTCCTTCAATAAAATCCATAACAATGTAGATGGTCGTCCCGTTATCAATAATGTCTACAATTCTCGGCAATGCAGGATGATCCAGCCGCTTTACCATATTGGCCTCTGCCAACAAACTATTTACAACAATCTCGTCATTTTTGCCGTTGCCTTTCTTGCGGACCTCCTTGACTGCCCAGTTTCGGTTAAGATGTGTATCATTCGCAAGGTATACAACGGACATACCGCCCCGACCGATTTCCTTCAGTATTTCATATTTTCCCTCAATTACCGTTCCAACACGAGTCATATCTGCCACCTCTTATTCTGCTTTAATCAGAACCACGGAGATATTATCTTTCTCCTGGCGGCTCTTGACCTGTTCAATCAGATATTTCACGTTGCTGTGCATTGCTTTTTTATTGATCAGATTAACAGGATTTAATGATTCGTATATTTCCCGTTCAGTAATCTCATGGCGAAAGCCATCAGAGCAAAGCATATATGCGCCTTTGTTTGCTTTGCCCGTCAGAATCTGAGGATCAACAACTTCGGATGCACCAATGCACTGTAACAGCATATTTCTGCGTTTATCCCGTAGCGCTTGCTCAATAGTCATCGTTCCGCGGCTAACTTCTCGTGCAACAAAGGTCTGGTCTGTTGTGAGCTGCTGAATTTCAGATGTTATCTGATATGCACGGGTATCACCGACATGTGCAATAATATAATGGTCATTTACGAAGAGAATTCCAGTAAAAGTTGTTCCCATCGCTTCGCCGCTCCGGCAATGGTTCCTTGTTGCTTCAAGGATGCGTACATTCAAATCTTTTAACATCAACGACCACTTTCCGCCGATGACTTCAAGATTCACATCTGCTAATTCATACGGAAGTTCCTCGTCAAACCACCTTGAAAAAGCCTGCACGACTGTCGCACTGGCCAATTCTCCTTTTGACAGCCCACCCATCCCATCGCAAATAACTGCCAGCAGCACTTCACCACCATCATAGGATGCATGTTTTACAAGGACGCTGTCTTGATTTGTATTCTTTGAAATACCAATATCGGTATCCGCAGTTGCTGTAAATCGCATTACCATATCTCCTTTGGCCTAGATTGCTGCTTATATATTGAAAATGAACTCTTCATTTCCCAGTGTCAAACGGCTGCCGTCCAAAAGTTCGCACTCACATTGAGGTGGAATTGCCTGTCCGTTGATGTAGGTCTTATTCTTAGAGTTCAAATCACGGACAAAATACCGATTGCCTCTGGTAATAATATCAGCATGACCACGACTTACCGCGTTGTTGTTCGTGACAAAATAATCCACATAACTGCGTTCTTTCCCCAACCGAAACACAGGCTTATTTACACAAATGCGTTCATTCGTCAATATGCGGTAAAGCGTTGGATAATGTATTTGCTCTTCAACCAAGAGTCCCGTCGCTTCGTCATCATCAAGTAAGCCGGTTGCTTCGTTATCATTCAACAATCCAGTTGCTTCATCGCCCTCATCAATAAGAAGACCTGTTGCTTCGTTATCTTCCTGGAGGAGTGCGGTATCTTCTTCGTCCGACTGCGGAAGAAGTCCTGTGGCCTCATCATTATTATTTCGCTGCTCATAGTGATCGTAGTAATCCTTGCGTTTATCGGTCATAAATCCACTGCCACCGGTAGTGTGTCGTTTTATCGTGTTGACAATGCTTCTATCCTCATGCGCAATATATGCTTCAATTTTTGCCGGATCATAATGCAGCAAGCCTTTAAAGAAATAAACAAACCTTGAGACAAATCCAGTGTCTCGCTCGTCGACTGGCTTTGCTGAATATATGATATTTTCAATAAATCCTGAAATATCTGCCGAACCAGATATTTCTTCCAAGGGCAAATAAAGCAGTTGAACTTCTTTTGTCGTTTCGTTTATGTATGCATGGCGAAGATCCCACACGACCTTATTCCAAGGGAAAGCATTTCGCTGAAGTTTTTGTGTTGCATCAATGATTTGCTCTATCAGGAAGAAAAAGTCATACTTGCTGATCGGTTTTTCAAGTCGCTCAAACAGCGATACTGCGATTGGTCCTGTGTACTCAATTGTATTATTCTTAATTAGCTTTGGCTTCAGAAAACCCCTAATGCATTTTTGTGCAAACAGATTTAACTCGTTGCCATTTACCGCTTTTCCAAATGGCAACTTCACTCTGACAAGTAATTGGCAATCCTTTGCCTTTTCTTTATACCTAATCACAGGAGATACCTCCTCTGCATTTTTTATTCGGTGCCTTCCCGTAGAAAGCCTTTCAGCGCAGTCTTAATTAATTCAATTTGCGGAAATATATATTTTGCCTCTCCAAAAATCATATAGTCCGTAATGGTTGTAATAGCAAAATACACATATGGTGCAACCTCATTAAAATCGCAACGCAACTCTTCAGAAAAGCGCTGTGCATAGCGTTCATAACGTTCCGCCAGACGATCCAACACTGGCTGCATTCTTTCTTCATATTTTGCCAACGCACACACGCTGGCGAAGAACTTCATCGTCGGGCGCATTTTATCTGCTCTGATTTTAAGTTGCTTTATAAGCCGATCTGGATCGCGAATATCATCCAGAGCAGGGAAAATCAGCGAATTTTCAAGTCTTAATGCCGCTTCTTCAGCGCATGCTACTACAGCTTCGTCTTTATCTTTAAACCAATAATAAATGCCACCAGATTGTAGCTTTAATGCAGTGCTCAAATCCCGCACTGTTGTTTCCGATAATCCTTTACTAATAAAAGTGTCAAGGCAGGTATTTAATATTTCTTTCCTGCGCTCATTATTTTCCATTTATTCACCCA
>ENA-UEQJ01002603-UEQJ01002603.1-human-gut-metagenome-genome-assembly--contig:-NODE-2603-length-12607-cov-8.728571_pt1 | contig 12607 bp, 10 predicted proteins | sample MGYA00242937_ERZ507938 | MGnify/ENA primary metagenome ERZ507938 (study PRJEB26167, sample SAMN06115437) | human gut metagenome | host: Homo sapiens | place: China:Gansu | collected 2015-07-03...
GGATTTAGCCTCCTTGTTTTGCGAAGCAAAACTGTCATTGTGATATATTGTTTCTAAGTATTCTACTCTATAAACAAAATTTTTTAAAGTGCAAAATATAAAATAATAATAAAAATTCGTATTTTGCAGTTACAGTGTGATATTATATGAGAAAAATGAGCAATAATATTACATGACAGATATGGGGTATACATATGGACGTTGAATATAAAGGAAAAGATACTATAATACATAATCTGAAAGATTTTGATCTGGGACAGACGATGGAGTGCGGACAGTGTTTTCATTTTCAGAAAATTGATGATGATGAATATGGAATGTCAGCATATGGAAAATTTCTGCATGCAGCCCAGAAGGATGATAAACTGTATTTATTTGATACAACAAAAGAAGAATTTGAAAAAATATGGTGTCATTATTTCGATTTGGATAGAGATTATGGTGAAATAAAGTCATTTTTGTTGAAAGAAGATGAAAAATTGCGTGAGGCTGTGGAAAAGATGTGTGGTGTAAGAATTCTTAATCAGGAATTTTTTGAGACACTTATTTCGTTTATTATATCGCAGAACAAACAGATACCACATATAAAGAAGATTGTTGCAGATATTTCTGCAAAATATGGAGATTATGCGGGAGAGGTAAAAGGTGTACCTATGTATACATTTCCTGATGTAAGGAAGTTAGCCAAAGCAGAAGTAGAGGATTTGAAGGAATTAAAGACAGGCTTTAGAGCACCTTACATATATGATGCCGTAAAATGTGTAGGTGACGGAAAGGTCAGCTATGATGAGCTTATTGCACTGGATAGTGAGCAGGGCATTGAGAAAATGTGTCAGATAAAAGGGGTTGGCAACAAGGTCGCAAGCTGTGTAAGCCTTTTTGCATTGGGTAAAAGGGACAGCTTTCCTATTGATGTGTGGATAAAAAGAATAATGGAATATCTGTATTTTGACGGAAATGATACTTCCAAAGATGTTATAGCTGCATTTGCTAAGGAAAGATTTGGCGAGCTTGGCGGATATGCACAGCAGTATCTTTTCTATTATGGAAAGACTGTCAAGATGGGTGTCGCTAATAAGAATAAAAAATAAAAAAAGTATAATCAAAATGTTAAATCATTAATATATTTAGAAATAGCTGTTGACAAATTATTAGCTGGGTGCTATCTTAATTTTATTGAAATTAGCACTCGGTTGAAATGAGTGCTAACAAGCAAAAAACAAATTGCTGCCACATACATTTCAGACAGCGGAATGGAGGATATATATGAAATTAGTACCATTAGGAGACAGAGTTGTAATTAAAGCATTAGTTGCAGAAGAAACTACAAAGTCAGGTATCGTGTTACCAGGACAGGCAAAGGAGAAACCATCTCAGGCAGAGGTTGTTGCAGTAGGACCTGGTGGGGTTGTTGATGGCAAGGAAGTTACAATGCAGGTTAAGCCTGGTGATAAGGTAATATATTCTAAGTATGCTGGAACAGAAGTTAAGCTTGATGATGAAGAATACATCGTTGTAAAGCAGAATGATATTCTTGCGGTAATCGAGGACTAATCAGATACAGCCAGTTTACTGGCGTATATATGAAAAGTGATAGTTAGTTGATATCAGATATATTTTTATTACAGATAATAATGGAGGTAATAGCAATGGCAAAGGAAATTAAATACGGAATTGAAGCAAGAAAAGCTCTTGAAGAGGGTGTTAATAAATTAGCTAATACTGTAAGGGTTACAATCGGACCAAAGGGACGTAACGTAGTGCTTGATAAATCATATGGTGCACCACTTATCACTAACGATGGTGTTACAATCGCTAAGGATATCGAACTTGAAGATGCATTTGAGAATATGGGTGCCCAGCTTGTAAAGGAAGTTGCTACTAAGACTAATGATGTAGCAGGTGATGGTACAACAACAGCTACAGTTCTTGCACAGGCTATGGTTAATGCAGGTATGAAGAACTTAGCAGCAGGTGCTAACCCAATCATCTTAAGAAAAGGTATGAAGAAGGCTACTGATTGTGCAGTTGAAGCTATTGCACATATGAGCGAGAAGGTTACAGGAAAAGACCAGATTGCAAAGGTTGCATCTATCTCAGCTGGTGATGAAGAAGTAGGTCAGATGGTAGCTGATGCTATGGAAAAGGTTTCTAATGATGGTGTTATCACAATCGAAGAATCTAAGACAATGAAGACAGAACTTGATCTTGTAGAAGGTATGCAGTTCGATAGAGGATATATTTCAGCATATATGGCAACGGATATGGATAAGATGGAAGCTAACCTTGATAACCCATATATCCTTATCACAGATAAGAAGATTTCTAATATTCAGGAAATCTTACCAGTTCTTGAACAGATAGTCCAGAGCGGTGCTAAGCTTCTTATCATTGCAGAAGATGTTGAAGGTGAAGCTCTTACGACACTTATCGTTAATAAGTTAAGAGGTACATTCAATGTTGTAGCTGTCAAAGCACCTGGATATGGTGACAGACGTAAGGAAATGCTTAAGGATATCGCTATTCTTACAGGTGGTCAGGTTATTTCAGAAGAACTTGGCCTTGAACTTAAGGATACAACAATGGATATGCTTGGTAGAGCTAAGTCAGTTAAGGTTCAGAAAGAAAATACAGTTATCGTTGACGGCGAAGGTGCTAAGGAAGATATCGAAGCAAGAGTTGCACAGATTCGTGCACAGCTTGAAGAAACAACATCTGACTTTGATAAGGAAAAGTTACAGGAAAGACTTGCTAAGCTTGCAGGCGGCGTAGCTGTTATCAGAGTTGGTGCTGCAACAGAAACAGAGATGAAGGAAGCTAAGCTTCGTATGGAAGATGCCCTTAATGCAACAAGAGCTGCTGTAGAAGAAGGCGTTATCTCAGGTGGTGGTTCTGCTTATATCCACGCTTCTAAGAAGGTTGCAGAACTTGCTGCTACACTCAGTGGTGATGAGAAGACAGGTGCAGAGATTATTCTTAAGGCACTTGAAGCTCCTTTATACCACATTGCTCACAATGCAGGTCTTGAAGGTGCAGTAATCATCAACAAAGTAAGAGAGTCAGAAGTAGGAACAGGTTACGATGCTCTTAATGATGAATACGTTAATATGATTGATGCTGGTATTCTTGACCCAGCTAAGGTTACAAGAAGTGCATTACAGAATGCTACAAGTGTAGCTTCAACACTCCTTACAACAGAGTCAGTTGTAGCTGATATCAAAGAAGATACACCAGCAATGCCAGCAGGAGCTGCCGGTATGGGCGGAATGATGTAATAAGTAATAATTTGCTATACATCAGCAAGTTGATAAAATAAATTTAACACTTACATCTTATTAAAAAAGTCACTTTGTTTATGTTTTATATTCATAAACAAGGGGGCTTTTTGTTGTGCAATATAAAAGGAATGTGTTATGCTATCAAGGTTATTAAGTGAATTGCAGCAGATTGAGCTGATTCATATATGTCAGGAGAGCTTGGTTTATGTTTTTTAGTAGAAGAAAGAATGATGATTTGTCAGAAAAGCTGGTTAAACTGGTTGTTCCGATAGCAATACAGCAGTTTATGTTGGCACTTGTAAGTGCCACAGATGCGGTTATGCTGGGATTTGTGGACCAGACCTCGTTGTCTGCAGCTTCACTTGCCGGACAGATACAGTTTGTGCTTAATCTGTTTATAGCAGGGATAACAGCAGGCTCAGGAATAATGATTTCACAGTACTGGGGAAAGAAGGACATAAAAGCTATTGAAAAGGTCATGCCGGTGGCTTTATATGCTAATCTGCTGTCAGGCGGCATATTCACTATTCTTGCGCTTCTCATACCTGAGGGACTTATAAGGATATTCACTAACGAATCGGAGCTTATTGCAAGCGGTACACTATATATCAGGGCGGTAGCCTTATCTTATGTGCTGTGTGCAGTATCGCAGGTATATCTGATTCTTCTTAAGAATACAGGAAGGGCGGCTCAAAGCTCTGTTATCAGCTCATCAGCAGTTGCTGTTAATATAGTCTGCAATGCTGTCCTTATATTTGGCTTGTTTGGTATGCCACGTCTTGGCATACGTGGAGCGGCTTATGCAACTGTAATATCGAGAGTGATAGAGCTTGTATGGGCATATATTGTAGTTAACAAAGACAGGATTGCCGCTTTGGAATGGAAAGGAATTATTCATACAGATAAAGCACTGACAAGAGATTTCTGGTATTACACAACACCTGTGCTATGTGCCTCCTTAGTGTGGGGCATTGCATTTGTATTATACTCAGTTATACTTGGACATATGGGAAGTGATGCTGTTGCAGCGAATTCCATAGCCAGTATAGTAAAGAGCATGGTGCAGTGCGTTATAAGGGGTGTTAGTGCCGGGGCAGGAATTATTATAGGTAATCTTCTAGGAGCAGGTAAGCTTGATAAAGCCAGGAAATATGGTGGAAGAATTACAAGATTGTCAATAGCCATTGGGATAATAACAGGTCTGCTTCTTATCGTTGTAGCTCCGGTTGTATCGCGTGCAGCCCCTATGTCAGATACAGCGAAGGGGTATCTTGGCTTTATGCTGATAGTCCTCGGCATTAATCTGATGGGGCAGTCGGTGAATACAACTGTTCTGGATGGGATATTCTGTGCCGGAGGTGATGCAAAGTTTGATATGAAGGGGAATATTGGTGCAATGTGGTGCTTTGCGGTTCCGCTTGGCTTTATAGCAGCATTTGTATTTAATGCACCAGTCTGGCTTGTATATATCATAATAAGCCTGGATGAGCTGGTAAAGCTCCCGGCAGTATATATACATTATAAGAAGTATATCTGGGTAAGAAATATTACAAGATAAAACATTAGTGAAAAATACCAGGGATAGTTGTTTCTATTTAAAAAAGTCAGGGGGTATGTTATAATACTTCCATATTGGATTTTAATTGTCACGCAGGAGGAATGGTGATGGCTGATATTGATGAGCTTAAAAAGAAACTTGAAGATGGATGGATAAAGGGTGAACCTTATGTATTTGTAAGTTATGCAAGTAAGGATAAAGAGAAGGTTTATGAATTTGTATATGAACTTAGAAAACGTGGAATTAATGTATATATAGATATAGAACTTCAGGAGAATATTTCTAAGAACTGGTTACAGAATATTAAGGAGCGTTTATATGATGTTGATTGTGTTGCTATGATTTCATTTCTTAGTCTTAACTATTTCCGTAGTTATGCCTGCCTTATAGAACAGCTTGTAACACGTTCAGAGGATTTAAAGATGGAAAAAGGCAAGTATCTTGAGAATTTTTATATTGCATTGGATGATAATATGTCTACAATACAAAAAATGGAAGATGCAGTGTATAATAATACAGTTGCAAAAGAAAGTCAGAGTATGGCAATAAAGATGGTTCCAGAGGAAGTAAATGTCCTTAAAGATGTCATGGAAGATAATATTGCAGTAAAGAGCAAGTTAAAGAAAGATGTCAGGTCAACTATAGATGGTCTGAATACAGCACATAGAGTTGCGATAAGTATGCTTAGTTATATTTTTAAAGAGTCAAGCTATAGTATTCAGAAATATGGAACAGCTGGTGATTGTGCACAGTTAATGTATAACAATTTTACTAATGATAAGAATGACAAAATTAATATTGATGTATTGGAGAAACTTAAAGAAAAGTACAACAATGCTTTATCATTCACAACGGCTGCATCATCTACAGAAAGTCAGAATCGTGCCTCTACATCAGCAGTTCAGGATAATACGGCAGAAGCTGACATTGAGAATGATAGGACTTCTGATAATATTCAGAGTACAGAGTATAGCAATGTAGCAAATAATAATGATACAAATAGCGATGAAATAAACAGCAATGATATTATTGGCGATGAAAACAACACAGCAATAGACAGCGTTGCTACAGATGATTTTGCCACATCAACAGACAATATCAACACAACTGATAATAGCAGAACAAGACAGGCTACAAGTACAGGTGATATCAGATTTATGCTTTATGGCAAGGAGTATGAGCTTAATCAGTCAGATATGATGCTTACATTTTTTGCACACGTTCTTAATAAACATCAGGATATTGTGGACGAACTTCCTTCATATAATGGGATGACCTGCGTGTCTGATGTTGATTACAGTCTTCCTAAGAATCGTAAGGCAGATATGCCTACATATTTCAGAAGCTGTGAATTCTTTGAATTCGCTAATGGAAGCCATATATGCGTTGGAACATCATATTCAGTAGTAGACAAGTTAAAGAAAATGGCACTTCTGCTTAATATATGTGGTGAAAGCCCAGAGATATTCAGCTCAGAACAGGTTGAACTTCCAGCGGTAAAGGTAAGAGGTGGTTCTTCTGCTGGCGGCAAGGGAAGTGGAGCACTTGTGAAATTCAGCGTATATGGTAATGAATACGCGCAGAACCAGACAGATATGCTTGGAACAATATGCAGTTCTGTTATAGCTAAGCACCCAGACAAGTTAGAGGAAGCAGCAGATGCTTTATTGTGTTTGGATGTTAAAGATTATACAGATGTTGCAAAAGAGGACAGACCAGTATATTTCTCATCAATGAACAGATATGAAGTAAATGGCACAGCTTATAGTGTTGGTGGAAGCTTCGGAATGAAAGAAAAGCTTAAAATGATTGCTAAATTACTTATAATGTGTGACGAAAGCAAGGATATAATTGATATAGAAGACTATGAGATACCAGATGTAAAGGTTAAGGCAGCAGCAGTCACTAAGAAGAAAATTAATTACTTTGATTAATTGGAAGTATTACAAGATAGGAGGCTTTATGTTTGATATAGCAGTAGAACAGATAGTGAAGGTAAAACCACCTAAGAAAGCAGTTATTTATAAGGCATTGCTTATAATAGGCTGTATTGTGGCGGCTACAACCATACCACAGACAAGAACATTTGGAATAATTGTGCTTGCATTATTTGCGGTGATGACATTTTTAGTATTCCAGTATTATAATGCAGAGCTTGAGTATTCGATAGTGGATGATACGCTTACGATTGACAGGATTATGGCAAAATCAGCAAGAAAAAGATGTGGTGTGTATACACTTAAAAGAGCAAAGCTTGTGGCAAGAGCTGATTCGCAGGATGCACTCCGTATGAACCATATGGACGTTAAGACTTATGATTATTCAGTTGGTGCAAGCAATCACGATTCAGTTGTAATATATGCGTATAATGAACATAACGAATTAGTCAGGGTATTTGTATATCCTGATGAACGTGTTCTTCACAGCATACAAAATGTTGTTGAAAAAGATGTGTTTAAAGTTATTGACTTTTAAAAAATGCTCTGATACAATCTTAATATTATAAACAAAAGGAATATGATAGAGCGTTTATCAGATTTCTCCACACAGAAATGTCCGAATTGAGTATTCGGATTTTTTTGTACAAAGAATTGCGTTATTATGCGCATATAACTTAATTATATTATTCACAGGAAAGCGAGGACAAAGGAAAATGGGTACAATTATTGGTGAGGGCATTACATTTGACGATGTGTTATTAGTTCCACAGTATTCAGAAGTAACACCTAATATGATCGATTTAACAACTAATCTTACAAAGAATATTAAGCTTAATATTCCTTTAATGAGTGCTGGTATGGATACAGTTACTGAGCATAGAATGGCAATCGCTATGGCTAGACAGGGTGGTATTGGTATTATTCATAAGAATATGTCAGTTGAACAGCAGGCAGAGGAAGTTGATAAGGTAAAAAGATCAGAGAATGGAGTAATTACAGATCCATTTTTCTTACATCCAGATAATACATTACAGGAAGCTAACGAACTTATGGGTAAGTTCAGAATTTCTGGTGTTCCTATCACAGATGATGATAGAAAGCTTGTTGGTATTATTACTAACAGAGATCTTAAATTTGAAGAAGATTTCTCAAGACCAATTAAGGAATGTATGACAAGCGAGAACCTTGTAACAGCTCCAGTTGGAATTACTCTTGAAGAAGCTAAGAAGATCCTTGGCAAGGCAAGAAAAGAAAAGCTTCCAATCGTTGATGATGAATTCAAGTTAAGAGGGCTTATTACAATAAAGGATATTGAGAAGTCTATTAAGTATCCTGCATCTGCACATGATTCACAGGGAAGACTTCTTGCAGGTGCTGCGGTTGGTATTACAGCCAATGTTATGGATAGAGTTCAGGCCCTTGTTGATGCAAGTGTTGACTGTATTGTAATTGATTCAGCACATGGTCACTCTAAGAATATTATTACAACATTAAAGAATATCAAGTCAGCATTCCCTGATTTACAGGTAATCGCTGGTAACATTGCTACAGGTGCAGCTGCTAAGGCACTTTGCGAAGCTGGTGTAGATGCAGTTAAGGTTGGTATAGGACCTGGTTCTATCTGTACAACAAGAGTTGTTGCTGGTATTGGTGTACCTCAGGTAACAGCAGTTATGGATGCTTATGCAGAAGCTAAGAAGTTCGGTATTCCAGTTATCGCTGATGGTGGTATCAAGTTCTCAGGTGATATTGTTAAGGCTATTGCTGCCGGTGGTAGTGTATGTATGCTCGGAAGTCTTCTTGCAGGCTGTGATGAAGCTCCTGGTTCATTTGAGTTATTCCAGGGAAGAAAGTATAAAGTATATAGAGGTATGGGTTCTATCGCTGCTATGGAGAACGGAAGCAAGGACAGATACTTCCAGACAGGTGCGAAGAAACTTGTTCCAGAAGGTGTTGAAGGACGAGTTGCATATAAAGGACTTGTTGAAGATACTATATTCCAGCTTATGGGAGGACTCCGTTCAGGTATGGGTTACTGTGGAGCACAGACTATTCCAGTACTTCAGGAGACAGCTAAGTTTATAAAGATGTCATCTGCAGCTTTAAGAGAAAGTCATCCACATGATATCCATATTACTAAAGAAGCTCCTAACTACTCAGTAGAGAACGCTTAATATAAAGCTGCTATTATAAACAGATTAGAATAATAGACATTTAATCAACCCCGGCATTAATTAATTTTAATGCTGGGGTTGTTTGTGCGTCAATTTTAGTGTATTATCTTTGGGATATTAAATGTGAAATATGCACAAGTTGTATATGATAAATGTGGCAAAATGAATAAACTGTCTAAACAATTAAACTGATAAGCGTTTATAAGTGAAAATAAAATCCGATAATAAGTGCTTATAAGTGAAAATTGATGTTGCTAATATATGTTTTCTTGATGTATAATAATCTTACAGTAAAATTGTATGAATAATGTATTTATAGAAGGTTATGCACAAGGAGAAGAGGTATGCAGGATAAGATGATTAACAAGTATATTGCTAAGAATCATTCTGGATCTGTATTTACTGACAATGAATTGCAGGTTATCAAGGATGGTAATATAGATGATATGGTTACAACATTTCTTGATATGAATACAGAATATTATAATAAGCAGATGCAGAGTGTTTTAAAGGTATTTACACAGTTTATGAGCACAGAGATTGAACTTGAGAGAATAATATATCAGAAGGAATTTGATGGCAAATTTGTTGGCTGTCAGATTATGGACGGAGATATAGATGTATTCTTAGGGATAGCAGGTGAAGATGCTGACCTTCTTTGTGTTGCATCTACATTTTCCCAGGAAGATATGAATAAGTTTGATGCTGATGCTTATGATGCAATATGCGAGCTTATTAATATTATTAATGGTGCATATGCGACTAAACTCAGTTATGAAGAGATAGAGGTGTCTTTACACCCACCGGTATTTTATCAGGATACACAGATTAAAGCTGATAATGGAATGTATGTAGTTACATTTAATATGAAAGGACATAGATTTAATCTGCTTATGGTTGCGGATGATAAAGTTAAGCTTAATGTATAAAAATATATGTATATAATTAAGGCGTATTACAGAAGCTGAAGTTGTTAATAATTGTCAGTCAATTATCTGTTAGTTGTTGAATTGTTATAGATATATTGTATTTGCAGTTGATTACAGATACTAAATGCTTCTGCACAAGCCGGGTGGTTAATTATAGACATATGGAACGGAGGAATATTATGGCGAAGATTTTGATAGTAGATGATTCTAAGACTTCAAGAAAGTTCTTAAGAAATATGCTTGAACAGGCTGGACACGAGATTGTTGCAGAGGCTGTTAACGGAGCAGAAGGCGTTGAAAAGTTCAGAATATACAGACCGGATATAACAACTATGGACATTACAATGCCTGTTCTTGGCGGAATAGATGCAGTTAAGGATATTATAGAGATAGACCCTGATGCCAAGATTATTATGGTAACAGCGGCAGGACAGAAGGCTAATATGATAGAGGCTCTTAAGAAAGGAGCGGCTGATTTTATACAGAAGCCTTTTGATATGGACGTGATTGTTAATACAATTGAAAAGGTTATGGAAGAATAGATGTACAATTATAGATTACAACTTCAATATGATGGTGGGAGATATGACGGCTGGGTCAGAATGGGCAAGGACTCCAATTCTAACACTATAGAATGTAAGATTAAAGAGATAATTCAGAAGATGACAGGTGAAGATATTGATATATATGTTGGATGCAGAACAGAAAAAGGTGTTCATGCACTTAATCAGACAGCTAATTTCAAGCTTAATGATAAGTACCAGCCTGTAGAGGTTAAGAATTACCTTAACAGATATCTTCCAAGGGATATAGCTGTTAATCGCGTGGAATTAGTAGATGAAAGATTTCATAGCCAGCTTAATGCGAGGGAGAAGACATATGTATACAAGATAGATATGGCTAATGTAGCGAATGTATTTACAAGAAAGTATGCTTATCATACATTTGATACTCCGGATATTAAGGCTATGAAGCAGGCAGCTTTTTATATGATTGGAAAGCATGATTTTAAAGCATTTACTACTGCGAAGAAGAGCAAGTCTACAGTAAGGGATATCAAAGATGTAGAGATAACTACAGATGGAGATACTTGTGAGATAAGAATAACAGCAGACGATTTCCTTCATAATATGGCAAGATATATGATTGGTATGCTTCTTGATGTAGGAAGCGGACTTAAGAAGGTGGAAGATGTAGAGAATATCATAGCTGGCAAAGATGTTGTTATGTCACTTCCAGCTGAGAGCTATGGACTTTTCCTTGAAAGTGTTTTATACTAAATAGATGATTTTATTAAAGAATCTCGGATTTCGGGATTCTTTTCTTGTTACTTTATAATAATATATTTTATGAAGCAGAATTTAACAGGAATGGAGAATATAATGAAGACCATAATTGAACTTATGACAGATGAATTTAAGAAAGCATTTGCAGAATGTGGATATTCAGAAGAATACGCAAGAATTACTATATCTAACAGACCTGACTTATGCGAATTCCAGTGCAATGGCGCGATGGCAGCAGCTAAGACTTATAAAAAAGCTCCATTTGTTATTGCAGATGAGATAGTTGCAAAGCTTACATCTAATGGTATGTTTGACACAATTGAAAGTGTTAAGCCAGGATTTATCAATATAAAGGTAAGTGCTGGATATCTTTCAGATTATCTTAATAAGATGTCAGAAGATGATAAGTACGGATATGAGAACAGCGAGGAAGCTAAGACTGTAATAGTGGATTATGGTGGAGCTAATGCAGCTAAGCCATTACATGTAGGACATTTAAGATCTGCTGTAATTGGTGAGAGTGTTAAGAGAATTAACAGATACGCAGGCAACAATACAATAGGTGATGTACACCTTGGAGACTGGGGACTTCAGATGGGTCTTATCATAGAGGAGTTAAGGGACAGAAAGCCTGAACTTCCATATTTTGATGAGGCGTATACAGGAGAGTATCCAAGTGAACCCCCATTTACGATATCAGAGCTTGAACAGATATATCCGGCGGCAAGTGCTAAGTCTAAGGAAGATGAAGAATTCGCCAAGAGAGCACACGAATCCACACTTAAGCTTCAGAGCGGGGACAGAGCATGCACAGCAATATGGAAGCATATTATGAATGTTTCCAAGAAGGATTTAAAGAAGAATTATGATAATCTTAATGTATCATTTGACTTATGGAAGGGTGAAAGTGATGCACAGCCATATATTAAAGATATGGTTGATAAGATGGTTGAAGATGGAATTGCCTATGAAAGCCAGGGAGCTACAGTAGTAGATATTGCAGAGCCAACAGATACTAAGGAACTTCCTCCTTGCATAGTAAGAAAGTCAGACGGTGCGGCACTTTATGCTACATCAGATCTTGCAACTATTGTTGAGAGAGAGAAGTTATATAAGCCGGATACATACATTTATCTCGCTGATAAAAGACAGGAGCTTCATTTTACTCAGGTATTCAGAACAGCTAAGAAGGCTGGAATTGTAAGACCAGATGCAGATATGAGATTTGTTGGTTTTGGTACTATGAATGGAAAGGATGGCAAGCCATTTAAGACACGTTCAGGTGGTGTTATGCGTCTTGAACATCTTATATCTGATATTAATGAAGTTATTCTTAATAAGATTAAAGAGAACCGTTCAATGACGGATGAAGAAGCTGATAATATATCTAAGATTGTGGGTCTTGCTGCACTTAAGTATGGTGATTTGTCTAATCAGGCATC
>ENA-UEQJ01002616-UEQJ01002616.1-human-gut-metagenome-genome-assembly--contig:-NODE-2616-length-12566-cov-9.327168_pt1 | contig 12566 bp, 10 predicted proteins | sample MGYA00242937_ERZ507938 | MGnify/ENA primary metagenome ERZ507938 (study PRJEB26167, sample SAMN06115437) | human gut metagenome | host: Homo sapiens | place: China:Gansu | collected 2015-07-03...
CACCGGGAACAGCCCGTAGTGCTGCACCGCCCAGTTGCATTTGGGGTCCAGATAGGGGTTGAAGTTGGGGTTATCCTTATCTAGAATTTCGTCCGCCTCGAACTGGTAGAACCGCAGCAGCCAGTCTGCCTGATACAGCCGGTGCTCCCGCAGAAGGGGCGGCTTTGTGTCCAGCGCGGGCAGGCGGGTGTCCTCGGCTACCGGGATGTAAGCGGAGTAGAACACCCGCTTCAGCCCGTATTTCTGGTACATTCCCTCGGTCAGTTTTAAGATGTGGTAGTCCGTCTCCGGCGAAGCGCCTACGATCATCTGGGTGCTCTGCCCGGCGGGGGCAAACTTGGGCGCGTGGCGGTAAAGGGTAAGTTCCTCCCGGCTGGCGGCGCCGGATACCGCGATCTGCTTCATGGGACGGAAGATGGAATGCCGCCCCTTGTCCGGGGCCAGCAGGTTCAGGCTGCGCTCGCTGGGCAGTTCCACGTTCACGCTCAGACGGTCGGCCAGATACCCCAGCTGCTGCAAAAGTTCCGGGCTTGTGCCCGGGATGGCCTTGGCGTGGATGTAGCCCCCAAAGCGGTATTCGCCCCGCAGCAGTCGCAGCACCGCCAGCATCCGCTCGGTGGTGTAGTCCGGGGTGCCCAGTACCGCACTGGACAAAAACAGCCCCTCGATGTAGTTGCGGCGGTAGAACTCCATGGTCAGCTCTGCCAGCTCCCGGGGTGCAAAGGTGGCGCGGGGGATATCGTTGGAGCGGCGGTTGACGCAATAGCCGCAGTCGAAGGAGCAGCAGTTGGTCATCAGTACCTTGAGCAGACTGACGCAGCGGCCGTCGGCGGTAAAGGCGTGGCAGCAGCCCGGGGCATAGCAGCTGCCCACCGTGCCCGGGCGCGCGGTGCGGGACGCCCCGCTGGAAGTGCAGGCAACGTCATATTTGGCGCTGTCCGCCAGAATAGTCAGCTTGTCCATCAGGGTCTGTTCCATGCAGAATGCACCTCCAAAGGGGATAAAACCGGGAAAAAGGGTCAAAAAATAAAGCCATGCGCAAAATAGCAGATGGCTTTATAAAAATAGGGGAGAGAGAAACAGCCCTTTCTGCGCCCTTTCCCGTGAAAATGCGTTTGGAGCACTCCGCGTTTGCGTAGCAATGAAAGCCCCAGTGGGGCTTTCAAGCGGCAGAGCGGTCTGCGTTAGCAGATGGAGGGGCTTTGCCCCGACAAGCTCCGCAGATTTTCCAGAATTGCGAAATTATAAATATTCTTTCCGCTGATCATGCGCAAAGCAAACGCGGCGCGCATTTCAAATCGTCCCATCCTCTTATATTTATCATCTCTTTATTGACAACAAACCTCCTTTTGCCGTAAACTGAAGCCATAGAAAACCGGCGCTGTGCCGGGCAAAGAGGGTAATAAAATGGAGAAGACCGTGCATTACGAAAAAACACTCACCAGTGAGGTGCTCTTCGAGGGCCGGGTGATCACCCTGACAAAAGACACTGCTCTGCTGGAAAACGGCAAGACCGCCGAACGCGAAGTGGTGCATCACCACGGCGGTGCGTGCATCCTGCCCTATTTTGAGGATGGCACCATCTGCATGGTGCGCCAGTTCCGCTACGCCATGCAGCAGGAGCTGTGGGAGCTGCCTGCCGGCAAGCTGGAAAAGGGTGAGGACCCCTTTGAAGCCGCCAAGCGGGAGCTGGGCGAGGAGTGCGGCCTGACCGCGGACAATTATATCTCTCTGGGCCAGTTTTTCCCCACCGTGGGCTATGACACCGAAGTGATCTACACATGGGTCGCCACCGGCCTGCACAAGACCCAGATGCATCTGGATGCCGATGAATTCCTGACCCCTGACCGTGTGCCGCTGGATAAAGCTTATGAGATGGTCATGAGCGGCGAGATCCGGGACGGCAAGACCATTGCCGGTATCCTGAAGCTCAAGGCCCTGATTGCCGAGGGCAGGCTGTGAACATCCTGTACGAAGATGCCGCCCTTGTGGTGCTGGACAAGCCCGCCGGACTTTCCAGCGAAGAGGGCGTGCCCGCAGCCCTGCGGCAGCTGTGGGGCCAGCCGGATGCCTTTGTAGGCGTGGTGCACCGGTTGGACACGGGTGTGTCCGGCCTGATGGTGTTTGCCAGAACGCCCGGGGCTGCGGCCGCACTCAGCCGTCAGATCACCCAGAGCCAGAACGCCTACGCTGTGCAGGATGGCAGGGCCGAAGGGAAGCCGGAAGTGCCGCAGTTCATCAAGCGGTATCGGGCCGTCATTGCAGGCGGGCCGGACGAAGCACTGCCCGCCGAAGGCACTCTGCGGGACTGGCTGTTCAAGGACAGCCGCCGGGGCCGGGTGTTCCCGGTCAGCCGCCCGCGCAAGGGCGTGCGGGAAGCCGTGCTGGAATACCGCATCGTGAAAACGGCAGGAGAGATGAGCCTTGCTGAGATCACGCTGCACACCGGCCGCACCCATCAGATCCGGGTGCAGTTTGCATCCCGGAAGCATCCGCTGGCCGGAGACGGCAAATACGGAAGCCGCGTAAAAGGCAGCATTGCCCTGCAGAGCTGCGGCCTGCAGTTTTTGCACCCGGAGACCGGAAAGCCCATGGCATTTACGCTACCGCTGCCGGAGGGTGCGTTCTGGAAACCGTTTGAAGGATAATGCATTTCCATTAGGTGAGAGGTATGGAACAATACAAAACTGATGCTGAGATCTATGCTGTGCTGGAGCGGGAGATCATTGACCTGACCATCCGCCCCGGCTCTTCGCTGAGCGAAAATCCGCTCTGTGCCCGCTTTGGCGCACCGCGCACCCTGATCCGGGTGGTGCTGCAGAAGCTGCAGGAAAACGGGCTGGTAAAGATCGTGCCTTACAAGGGCACCACCGTTACCCGGCTGAACCGCCGCATCGTGGACGAACTGATCTACGAGCGCACCGCCGTGGAAGCCCGCGTATTGCGGGATTTTTCGCCCCGGTGCACCCCGGAGCAGCGGGCGTTGATCCGCAGGCGGGTGGAAGCCTACGAGGCTCTTGCGGCCATGGAGAGCCCGGATTACAACAAGCTGTACGAGGCCGACCGTGCCCTGCACGGGACATGGTTTGCGGCCATGGATAAAATGTACCTGTGGAGCACCCTGCAGAACGCCCACGCCGACTACAGCCGCTTCCGGATGCTGGACACCATGACCACCGGCGGTCTTGCCGAGGTGATCGCAGACCACCGCAACCTGATGAACGCCATCGAGCGGTGCGACCTTGCTGCCTTTGAGCCACTGGTGGAACGGCACCTGTACGGCGGCATCCGGCGGCTTGGCTCCAAGCTGACCGAGGAATATGCCGATTATTTTGAGCCGGAAAAGTAATTGTTCTATGTGGAACATTTTATAAAACGAAAGGGCACAGCGCATTGCAGCGCCGTGCCCTTTTGTTTTATGCTGTCTGAATTTCAGAACACCCCGGAAATAAAAATTTCCAGACCTATGCCAATGAGGATAATGCCGCCCAGAATGGATGCCTTGCCGGAGAGCTTGGTGCCAAACTTTTTGCCGATGCGCAGGCCCGCCATGCAGATAAAGAAGGTGACCACCGCAATGATGAGCGATGCCGCAAGTGCCATCAGCCAGCCGTATTCCGAAATGGTGAAGCCCACCGAAAGCGCATCGATGCTGGTAGCCACGCCCTGCATGAGCAGTGCACCCGCACTCAGCTCTGCTGCTTCTTCGGCCTCTTCGCCCTTGATGCCATCCACCAGCATCTTGCCGCCGATGTAGCCCAGCAGTGCCAGCGCGATCCACGGGATGAACTTTTCAAACGAAGAGAACAGCTCCACAATGGTGTGCACGCACACCCAGCCCGTCATGGGCATCACGGCCTGAAAAAGGGCAAAGGTGCCCGCGATCCTGCACATGGTTTTCCTGCTCATGCGGGGGTCGTGCAGGCCGTTTGCCATGGACACCGAGAACGCATCCATTGCAAGGCCCACGCCCAGCAGGGCACTGTTGAGGAAAAATACAAAACTCCATTCCATATTGTCTGCCTCCTGAATCTGACCAGAATATCGGGCAATACAAAACCCGGTCCCGGGCGCACATGTACGTCCGGGACCGGGTGATTTTTTTGAAACCAACTCCATGTGCACGGGCGCTGTTCTATGCGCCAAAAACACATGAGTCTCGCAAATGAAAGCAAGCCAGACCGGAACCAACGGTCATCATGTTGACTTGCTGCGCCCTGCAAAAGCGCCTGCTACTCCCCCACGGGTATTTGTGATTGTTTTGCCATTGTAGCATATCTTTGCAGGGAAGTCCAGACAAACCTGCGCGGTTACACGGTATTTTTCCATCGGCGGGCAAAATACCAGTCCTGTGAAATAATAAAACACAGGGTGTTGCCCAGTGCTCTCAGGGTAACAGCATGTTCCTGACGCAAGGCTCGGCGGGCGCAGCGCTCGTACTCCCGCGCCTGCTGCATCCGGGCACTCCGGCGCTCTTCGGCGGTCAGGTGCATTCCCACATCGATCAGGGAGTGCAGCAGTGCCCAGTACAGCTCACACAGCGAACCCGTGATGCCATGGCGGCGGACGCACTCAAACACGGTATAGTTTGCTTCCACACGGTCGAGATTGCGCAGGGTGACTTTGCTGTTGACAATGCTGCCCGCCACCTTGCGGTAAAGGTACAGCGCATCCGGGATATTTGCGATTCTGTCCGCTTTTTCGTAGGCGTAGGCGATCAGCAGGGTGTCCTCGTTCAGCTTGCCCTCTGCAAAGCGCAGCTGCGCAAAAATGCTGCGGTGGTACAGCTTGTTCCACACCACCATGTAGGGCAGAAGGGTGCTGTGCTCCAACGCCTGCTCCGGGGTCAGCACCTCCCGCCGCACATGCAGATACTGCTCCCGAATGGGGGTCAGGGCTTCGTCCACCTGCCGGTAATTGCACACGGCCATCTGTGCACCGGCCTCCTGCGCCGCATGGTAAAGCTTTGCGCAGAAGTCCGGCGTGATGGTGTCGTCTGAATCCACAAAGGCGATCCATTCGCCCTCTGCCGCGTCCAGCCCGGCATTGCGTGCTCCGCTCAGGCCACGATTCTTCTGGTGGATGACCCGGATGCGGCTGTCCTTTGCTGCTGCGGCATCGCACAAAGCAGGGCAGCTGTCCGGAGAGCCATCGTCCACCAGGATCAGCTCAAAATCCGTGAAGGTCTGGGCAAGGATGGAAGAGATGCAGGCGCTCAGGAAACGCTCTGTCTTATATACCGGCACGATGATGCTGATCTCCGGTTGTTTTTTATGTTGTTCCTGCACAATAAACTCCTCATTGCTTCAGGTCGTTTTCTGCCGTCTTTCCGCCCTTTTGCGGCATAGATCCAGATAACTGCAGGCCGATGCAGCGCAGACCACTGCCGCCCACAAATTTTTTAGTGTTACGCCGCGGGCTTGCATCAGCCGATGGCGGGCTGTACGCTCATACGCAAAGGCTTCCTTCATCCGGGGGCTTTTGCGCTCTTCCGGTGTCAGGTGCAGCCAGATGTCCCACACGGCAGTCAAAATCGGGCGATAGGCTGCACACAAAGCATCCCGGATGCCGTTTTGGTACAGCACATCAAACAGGCGGTACCATGCTTCCACCCAGTCCAGTGTTTTCAAGGTAGTCTTGCGGTGCATGGCACTGCCGGTAACGATGCGGTAATTGTATAAAAAATCCCATACACCGCAGGCAGAAGCCGCTCTTGCGTAAATGACCGGCATGAGACAGGTATCTTCAAACGCCTTGTTTTCTGGATAGCGCAGATTTTCCAGCAGTTTTCGGCGATAAAGCTTATTCCACGGAACCTGAAAATCCGACACCACCATCCGGCGCAGAACTTCCTCCTGCGGCAAAAACTCGTTCAAAAGTCGGTGTTCCCCGCCTGCAAGCGTTTTGCCCGTTTCATCAATACACTGACTGCTGCAGATTGCAAAATCTGCACCCGTTTCCAGCACTGCCTTATGCATTTTTTCCAGATACTCCGGTTCCACCGTATCATCCGAATCCACAAACGCGATCCAATTTCCCTGTGCTGCATCCAGACCCGCATTGCGGGCTGTGCTTACACCGCCGTTTTGCTTATGGATCACCCGCACGCGGCTGTCCCTTTTTGCTGCTGCATCGCACAGGGCAGGGCAGTTGTCCGGTGAGCCATCGTCCACAAGGATCAGTTCAAAATCTGTAAAGGTCTGAGCGAGGATGGAATCAATGCACTCATTCAGATATTTTTCCACCTGATACACTGGCACGATGATGCTGATCTCCGGATATTTCTGCGGATTCTTTGCATTCCGCCCACTCACAGCGCGTTCTCCTTTCGGACCGGTTTGCGGTGGTACTTATAGTCATAGTAGCGCTGTGGCGCTACAAAATTGAGCGCCGTTTCCAGCACGTTGCGCAGGGTATAGGCCCCGCCCTGCCGGATCTCCGCTTTTGCTTGTGCAATGCAGGCTTCGGTCTGCTTTACCTTGGCATCCTGCCGCAGCTCCGGCGGGAGCCGCTTTTTAATGCCCCGGAAATATTTTTTCATCAGCGCATATTGTAAAAAAGCGGCGTCCTTTTTGCCGTGCTTCAGGGTGCATTGCAGAAGTTTATAGTTTGCCTCGACCTCCTCCAGACTTTTCAGAGTTTTTTTTCCGCGCATGATGCCCTGCGGGTTCAGCCGGTAGTGGTAGAGCGTTTCGCCCACGCAGGCCACCTTGGTGACCTGCTCGTAGACGGTGGGTGTGGTAAAGGCATCCTCGTAGTTTTTGCCCATCGGGAAGCGCAGCGTCTCGAACAGTTCCCGGCGGTGCAGCCGCGTTGCCGCCTGAATGAGCGGCGCGAGACGAATGCGGTGGAACGCTTCGTCCTGCGAGATTACTTCGTCCCGCAGCGGGTGCTCCTGATAGCCGCTCAGGGAGCCGTCCACTTCCAGAAACAGCATGTTGCAGGCCGCAAGCTCTGCGCCGGACTCCGTCGCCGCACGGTAGAGCTTCTCGCAGAAGGTCTTTTCCACGGTGTCGTCCGAATCAATGAAGGAGAGCCAATTTCCCCGTGCAACATCGATTCCGGCATTTCTCGCCCCGCTCAGCCCCTTATTCTGCTGGTGGATCACCCGCACGCGGCTGTCTTTTTCCGCCGCTGCATCACACAGGGCAGGGCAGTTGTCCGGGGAGCCATCGTCCACCAGGATCAGCTCAAAATCCGTAAAGGTCTGTGCCAGAATGGAATCAATGCATTCGTTCAGGTATTTTTCCACCTTATACACCGGCACGATGATGCTGATCTCCGGGGATTTTTTTTGCTCTGTCATGTTCCTTAAACCACTTTCTGTGTTTATTTTTATTCCTCACACGCTATTTCTATTATACATGGTTTGGATGGATTTGAAAAGAAGCCGCCGTGCAGAAATCTCTGTGCGGCGGCTTCTTTCAAATCTTATTGTGTTTTCAAGGTTTACTCTTCGCCCTTATCGTCTGCTTCCGGGGCTTCTGCAGCGGCGGCAGCATCCGCAGCTTCCATGGCGGCAAGCTGCTCTGCGGTGGGTTCGGCATCGGCATCGGAGGTGTCGATCTGCTCGGTCTGGGCCTCGTCGTCGTGGTCGGTGCGGGCAAGTACCATCACCTTGTCGTTCTCACCCAAGCGCATCACCCGCACGCCGGAACCGTAGCGGCTCTGCAGCGGGATCTCGTTGGCGTGCAGGCGGATGATGATGCCCTCCTGACTGCTCAGCAGTACATCATCCACGTCGTCCACGATCTTGACCGCAGCCACCTTATCCTTGGCGGCATCGTAGTTGCGGATGCCCTTGCCGCCGCGGGCGGTGATGCGGTAGGTGTCGATGTCCGACCGGCGGCCCTTGCCGTTCTCGGTGACGGTGAGCACCGTGCCGCCCTCGCGGCAGATGCACACCCCCACAACTTCATCGCCCTCGGCCAGACGGATGGCGCGCACGCCGTGGCCGCTGCGGCCCATGGGACGTGCATCGGCTTCGTTGAAGCGGATGGCCTGACCGTTGCGGGTGGCAACGATGAGCATATCGTGGCCGGAGGTCAGGCGGGTCCATGCCAGCGCATCGCCCTCGTTCAGGGCAATGCCGATCAGGCCGCTCTTGCGGATGTTGGCGTACTGCTCCAGCGGGGTGCGCTTGATCAGGCCCTGCTTGGTGACCATAGTCACATAGCCGCCCGACTGCTCAGCATCCTTGCTCTGGCAGATCATGTTGGTGACCTTTTCGCCCTCCGCCAGCTGCAGCAGGTTGACGATGTTCATGCCCTTGCTGGTGCGGCTGCCCTCGGCGATGGTGTAGCCCTTGATGCGGAACAGGCGGCCCCGGTCGGTGACAAAGAGCACATAGTCATGGGTGGAGCCTACGAACATCTCCTGCACGATATCCTCTTCCTTGCGGGTCATGCCGGAGATGCCGCGTCCGCCGCGGCGCTGTGCCTGATAGGTGGCCTTGAGCTGACGCTTGATATAACCGGCCTCGGTCAGGGTGTAGACGCACTGCTCCTCGGCGATCAGATCCTCGATATCCACCTCGCCGGTCACAGACTGGATCTCGGTGCGGCGTTCGTCGCCGAAGCGCTTCTTCATTTCCAGCAGCTCGTCCTTGACGATGGCAAGCACCCGGGCGTCATCGGCCAGAATGGCTTCCCAGTCCTCGATCTTGGCCTGCAGGCCGGCCAGTTCTTCCTCGATCTTCAAGATCTCCAGACCAGCCAGACGACCCAGCTGCAGCTTGACGATGGCATCTGCCTGCGGGTCGTCAAAGCCGAACTGCTCCATGATGGCAGCTTTGGCTTCTGCCATGCCGCCCTTGCAGGCGCGGATGGTGGCGATGAGTTCGTCCACGATATCGGTAGCCTTCTTCAGGCCTTCCAGAATATGGGCGCGCTCCTTGGCCTTTTTTAGGTCGTACTGGGTGCGGCGGCGCACCACCTCGTCCTGAAACTCCACATACTTCTGCAGCATCTGCTTCAGGGTGAGCACCTTGGGCACCTTGTGGTCGATGGCCAGCATAATAACGCCCACAGTGTCCTGCAGCTGGGTGTACTGGTACAGCTGGTTCAGGATGACCTGTGCATTGGCGTCCTTGCGGACATCCACCACGATGCGCATACCCTTGCGGTTGGTCTCATCGTTCAGGCCGGTGATGCCCTCGATGCGCTTTTCCTTGACAAGGTCTGCCATGTGCTCGATCAGACGCGCCTTGTTGACCATATAGGGAATCTCGGTAATGACGATCTGGGTGCGGCCGTTCTTGGTCTCCTCAATGGTGGCGCGGCCGCGCAGGGTGATCTTGCCGCGGCCGGTGGCGTAGGCGGCGCGGATGCCGCTGCGTCCCATGATGATGCCGGCGGTGGGGAAGTCCGGTCCCTTGATGTGCTCCATCAGGCCGGGCAGGTCGATGTCCGGGTCATCGATATAGGCGATGCAGCCGTCAATGACCTCGCTCAGGTTGTGGGGCGGGATGTTGGTAGCCATACCGACCGCGATACCCTGACTGCCGTTGACCAGCAGGTTCGGGAAGCGGCAGGGCAGCACGCTGGGCTCCTTTTTGGTCTCGTCAAAGTTGGGGTCCCAGTCGATGGTGTCCTTCTCGATATCGGTCAGCATCTCCACCGCCATGCGGCTCATGCGGGCCTCGGTGTAACGGTAAGCAGCCGGGGGGTCGCCGTCCACAGAACCAAAGTTACCCTGACCATCCACCAGCGGATAGCGCAGCGAGAAATCCTGTGCCAGACGTACCATGGCGTCGTAGACCGATGCGTCGCCGTGGGGGTGGTAAGAGCCCAGCACCGCACCAACGGTATCGGCAGATTTGCGGTATGCATGGCTGGGGTCGTTGCCGCGCTCATGCATGGTGTACAGGATGCGGCGGTGGACGGGTTTCAAGCCGTCCCGCACATCGGGCAGGGCGCGGGACACGATGACCGACATGGAATAATCCAGGAAGGCCGTTTCGATCTCCTTTTTGACGTCGCGGATGATCTTTTTGGTTCCGCTGCCCGGTATCATCACATAATCTTCTTCCATTTGTTCCTCCGTGTCTTACACGTCCAGCTTTGCGTACTGGGCGTTGGTCTCGATAAAGCGGCGGCGGGGCTCCACCTGATCGCCCATCAGGATGGTAAAGGCTTCGTCAGCCTTTTCGGCATCCTCGATGGTGATCTGCACGATGACCCGGTTGTCTGGGTTCATGGTGGTCTCCCACAGCTGCTCGGGGTTCATCTCACCAAGGCCCTTGTAGCGGTTCACCTTGGCACCCGGCATCTCAGCCGAAAGCTGCTTCATTTCGTCTTCGTTGTACGCATACTTGACGGTGCTGCCCTTTTGCAGCTTGAACAGCGGCGGCTGTGCCACATACACATACCCGTGTTCAATCAGCGGCCGCATGTAACGGAAGAAGAAGGTCAGCATCAGGGTGCAGATGTGGGAGCCGTCAACGTCAGCATCAGCCATGATAAAGATTTTGTGGTACCGCACCTTGTTGATGTCAAATTCATCGCCAATTCCCGTGCCCAGTGCCGTCACAACCGGCATCAGCTTGTCGTTGCCGTAAATGCGGTCGGCGCGGGCTTTTTCCACGTTCAGCATCTTGCCCCACAGCGGCAGGATTGCCTGGATGTTGGAATCACGCCCCTGCTTGGCAGAGCCGCCAGCAGAGTCACCCTCGACGATGAAGATTTCGGTCTTGGCGGGGTCATTCTCGTGGCAGTCTGCCAGTTTGCCCGGCATACGGTTGCTTTCCAGAGCACTCTTGCGGCGCACCAGGTCGCGGGCCTTTTTGGCTGCGGCACGGGCGCGGGCTGCCTGGGTCACCTTTTCAAACACAGCCTTGGCAACAGCAGGGTTTTCTTCCAAAAATTCACTGAGCTTGTTGTACACAATGTTGGAAACCAGCGTCTTGATGTAGGTGTTGCCCAGCTTGGCTTTGGTCTGGCCCTCAAACTGCGCTTCCTGCAGCTTGACGGAAACAACGGCGATCATGCCTTCGCGCACATCGCTGCCCTGCCAGTTTTCATCCTTTTCCTTCAGGTAGCCCTTGGCACGGCCAAATTCGTTAAACACGCGGGTCAGCGCGGTTTTCAGGCCTTCCTCGTGGGTGCCGCCCTCCGGGGTGTGCACGTTGTTGGCAAAAGAAAGGATCAGCTCGTTGTAGCTGTCGCAGTACTGCAAAGCAACTTCGGCCACAGCGCCGTTGGCTTCGCCTTTCATATAGATGACCTGCGGGTGCAGCGGGGTCAGGTCGCGCTTTTCATGCAGATACTGCACAAAGCTGCGCACGCCGCCCTCATAGCACATGGATTCCTGCGGCGGTACACCGTCGTTTTTCTCAATGCTTTCGGGGCGCTCATCCGTCAGGGTAATGCGCACACCGGCGTTCAGGAAGCTTTCTTCCCGCAGGCGCTTGAGCAGGATCTCATAATCGTATTCGGTGGTTTCGGTGAACATTTCCGGGTCTGGCTTAAAAGTAACGGTGGTACCCGTAGATGCCGCCACACCGATCTTTTTCAGGTCTCCATCCGGTTTTCCGCGCTTGAAACTCTGCTCGTACTCGGCACCGTCACGGCGCACATGCACAACCAGCCATTCGCTCAGCGCGTTTACAACGCTGGCGCCGACGCCGTGCAGACCGCCAGCCACTTTGTAGCCGGAATCCTCGCCGCCAAACTTGCCGCCGGCATGCAACACGGTATACACGACCGTGACAGCCGGGATGCCCAGTTTGGGCTGGATATCCACCGGGATACCGCGGCCGTTATCACTGACTTCAATGATATTGCCCGGCTTGATGGTCACTTCAATATGGGTGCAGTACCCGGCCAGAGCTTCATCGATGGAGTTATCCACGATTTCATAAACCAGATGATGCAGACCGGAAGGGCCTGTGGAACCGATATACATGCCGGGGCGCTTGCGCACAGCTTCCAGCCCTTCCAGGACCTGGATCTGCGCGCCGCCGTACTCATGGTCGGTCGCCGTTTCGCGGTTGGTTTCGGTGATGATTTCTTCTGACATGAACTTTCCTCCCATTTCTTACGAGGTGCGGGGATTTCGGCAGCTTTTTTTCAAAAACTTAAACCGGCATTTCTGCCTTTATCAGGGTAAAACCTGCCCCTTGGTATATCTGGGGTGCATTTTTGTATCTGTAAAAATTATAGACGCTTTTTTGTCCGCCTAACGTTTTTCTGCAGTTTTACTGCCCCATATCAAACTTTGCCGCGCGGTTGCGGATGGCGGCGGTTGATATCTGGGTAATATAAACCGTATCATCGGGGAAATCTGTCAGGACAAAGCTTTTTGGCATACTGCCGCTCACATCCACAACAGCCCCTTCCTGCTGGGCATGCCGCAGGAATTCATCGGTGATCTTTGCCTTCTGGCCCGCATCGGTTGCGGTATCCAGGTCAAACACCCCGATGACGTCCCGCGTATTTACGATAAAATCCTGACCTAAGTGAAGATACATGATAATTAGTAATGAGAAATTAGGGCAATACCGCATAATTCTAAGTGCCGATACGGCGAGCGAGGTGCGGCAGCTGCTAGGCCAAAAGCGCAGATAA
>ENA-UEQJ01002619-UEQJ01002619.1-human-gut-metagenome-genome-assembly--contig:-NODE-2619-length-12557-cov-21.631891_pt1 | contig 12557 bp, 6 predicted proteins | sample MGYA00242937_ERZ507938 | MGnify/ENA primary metagenome ERZ507938 (study PRJEB26167, sample SAMN06115437) | human gut metagenome | host: Homo sapiens | place: China:Gansu | collected 2015-07-03...
AAAGGGATTCAAAATGAGAGATTATTCACTTTTTATTTTTTTAAATTTATAAATTTAAAGTTTTCAATTATGAACAAAAAGTTTCTAAGTGCAATCTTGTTTGGAGCTTTAATGGTTGGCTCCACAAGTACATTTGTTTCTTGTAAGGACTATGATGATGACATCGATGGCTTGCAGGAGCAGATCGATGCAAACAAAAAACAGATTGATGACATCCTTGCTGCAATCAATGGCAAGAAATTCATCGAAAGTTATGCTCCTGTTGAGGGTGGTTATTTACTGACTTTTACCGGTGGCGAAACTTTAACTATCAAGAATGGTGCTCAAGGCGAAAAAGGCGAGCAAGGACTTCAGGGTATTCAAGGCCCGAAGGGTGAAACCGGGGCTACAATCGTTCCGAAGTTCAAGGTAGATGCCGAGAACTACTGGATGATTAGCGTAGATGAAGGTGCAACCTATGAGTATGTATTGAATGACGCAGGTGAGAAAATCAAGGCTGCAGGTTCAGAAGCTAATGTTGAAGAAGCTATCGGAAACTACGTGAAGGTAGACGAAGAGGGTTATATCTGCATTGGAGAGTATAAGACTTCATTCAAATACAATGCTAACGTTCCTTCAATGATCTACAATGAAAAAGATGGAACCATGCAAGTTACTATTGGCGGTCAGTCATATACTTTGTTAATGGAAGGTTCTGCTTTCAACGGTTTACAGAGCATTGCTTTCAGAAAACCCTATGCGGATAATTCAACTGTTGGTGGCTCTGAGGTGGCTAAATTAGATGTTTATGATTGGTTCGAAAAGACTGATGACCCTGGTAAGTGGGAATACAGAAAGGCAACCAGAGAGGATGAGAGTTACAAAAACTGGATTAATGATTCAAGACTCGATCCGGATAATACTCAAGAACCTTTCCGTCTGGTAGGTGTTGTAACCGCTCTTGGGGAAAAAGCAGATGTTAATGCTTATCAACTCTATTCTTATGATGAAGCAGCCAAAGAAAACAAATTGTTTGCCGCCATACCTGGTGTCGCTGAATTTAAAGTTTGGCCTAATCAATATAGTCAAACAGATGCTGAATACTTCTTCTCAGATTCTTATAAAACACGTGCTGTTGATATTCCGGTTTGGAGCGTGCAAGGAACTCCTGAATTGAATAATGGTATTCTGTCAGTGAAGATGATTGCTAAGGAAAACATTGTAGACGGACAAATGTATATGTCTTCTTTGGATGTTACCATGTATAAGCAATACACTTCTTCTTCTGATTATTTCAGTGTTAAATCAAGTTGGGCTAATACAAATTGGATTTTTGCAGCACATTCTCATAGAAATGACAGCAACTGGCCTTTTGGTTTACCTGGTGCTTATGATATGCATTCCGAGAAAAATTCATTTACTTATAATGAATCTTATAATTTGAATGACTCTATAAATGCTTATATGTCTAACGTATCCGGTACCCCGGAATTGTCTGAAATAGGTCTTGAGTATACTCAGAAATTTGAGTTATTGCCAAATAACACTAAATTCATTTTGAATGGCAAGGAAATACAATCTAAACAAGGTATCTTCCAAATCAACGATGGTATCCTTTCTGTAAAAGAACAATATCAGGCATCTGCCATTAACGAATATGCAGCAATAAAACTTACAACGACTGTGAAGTCACAAGTTGAAGGTGTTGCTGACTATGTATTTGAAAATACATTCCCTATTCAAGCTATTCGTAAGGCTGAAGATCCATATACATATAATTCCATCGAATTGATTCCGAATGAAGGCAATCTGTCAATGAACTACAATGCTAGTAAGGCAACTGTTATTGCATTGAATGTTCGTAAGTTTGAATCTGAAATCGGTGGACGTGATATTGTTGCCGGTAACAATGTAGAAGACAGAAATCATCTGTTGCCACTTTATGTATATGATGCGAAAGCAAAAGAATACAAGATGCTTTCTAAGACAGAAGGTCGGGCATACATGAAGAACGACGCGGTTGGTTCTGCCTTGAATTCTGACAACTTGAAGGTTAATGCAAAAGATATCTACTTGTACTACAGAAACGGTGGTGATAATGCAGACAAAGACTCTTTATTCCTGGTTGTAGGGCCAAAGGTAGAATTGGCAGAGACGACTCTTTATGTATCACCTACAGCTAACTCCAATAGTGTTTGGAATGGTACTTGGAAAGATAATGCTCCTTATGCAGTTGGCAATGAATATGATAGAAAATACTTCATGTTGACTCTGAATAAAGTTTCTGTAAATCGCACATTTGCAGTTTCTATCAAGAAAGCATACGAAGCACGTACAATCATTGGTGACTGGAGTGATGCTGCTAACGGCAACTTCGGTATTAAGTCTGAAAACTTCGCTCACATGTATGATGTAACTCCTGCTGATGCTAAAGCTGTATTCGAATTGAATAAAGATAAGCAGAATGCATTTGTACAAGATTTGATGAAGAAGAAGCAATTAGTTGTTGAAGAATCAAATGGCGAATGGAGAATAGCATTCACTGCTCCTATTGATATCAAGAAGGTTGGTAATCTGAAAGTTGATATTTATGATGCAAATGGTTACGATGATACTGACAAGAACCGTAAACCTGATGCAGAAGAATTATGGACTGTAGCTCGTCCGATAGCAGATTTCACCGGTGGTGCTGCACTGAAAGCATTCAACGATCCGAACTTGGCCAAGGATACAGAAATTACTTTGAAGCAATTGATTGAAAATTCTGTAGCTGGCACTAAGACTAAGGCTGAAGACTTCTGGAAGAATCTGATATTGAAAGACTATGCAGGTGAGACAGTTGTTAAATTCAATGGAACTACATTCAATGCCGAAGAAGTCACTGCTCGTGCTGCTTTGTACAAGAAGTCTGTTAAAACTGGTCTCCGCTACATTATGTCTAACGGAACAGACAAAGATGAATACTTCAAGGTAGAACCTACAACTGGTAAGCTGACTTGTATCGCACTCCCGACAGGTACTGAGTTTACTCATACAGTAAATGTGGTTCTGCAGTTCGTTCACGACTGGGGTACTAGTGAGTATGCATACAACGTAACTATCACACGTAAACAAGCTACTAGATAATCTGAGTAGTAGAAAATTGTCTGAATAGACAATTATAAAATCAAAAGGAGGATGTTCCCATAGAACATCCTCCTTTTTTTCTAGAAACTTTTTTCTCCTCACTTTGCTTCCACACTTCCACCCACTTCCTGCATCTCTCTATCCATCGGCATTTGCCCCGCTGTGGAAGCAACAAAAAAAGGTGGAAGCAAAATCTGCTTCCACCTACTCAAAATGCCATAGTTTTACCATAACTAACTCACTCTTATTTTAATACATCGAACAAAGCTTATAAAACGCTTACACCAGTTTCCCCATACCTCTACACCCATCCTACCCATAAAATCTGCAATACCCATATCCCCCCTTATCTTCATCCCAAATCCACAACAGCCTCCTCCCCCTCTCATCATAAAAAATGACCCCGTTCATTTCATTCTCCCTCCACTTTCCACTATCTTTGTCCCCACGATGAAAAAATTTGCCGACGTCATATTGCCTTTGCCTTTGCACAGCTGCTTCACCTATTCCCTGCCCGACGAGTGGGCGGATGAAGTGCAGATTGGTTGCCGGGTGGTAGTACCATTCGGACGGAAGAAATACTATACAGCCATCGTGCGCAACGTGCACTATTGTGCCCCCACCGAATACGAAGTAAAGGAAGTGTCCGCCTTGCTGGATGCCCGCCCCATACTGCTCCCGCGGCAGTTCAAGTTCTGGGAATGGCTCTCCGATTACTATCTCTGCACGCAAGGAGACGTCTACAAAGCCGCCCTGCCCTCCGGTCTGAAGCTGGAAAGCGAAACAATCGTAGAGTACAATCCCGATTTCGAGTCCGACGTCCGCCTGCCGGAGAAGGAACAGAAGATACTGGATATGCTCTCTGCCGACCCGGAGCAATGCGTGACGAAACTGGAGAAAGAGACCGGCATCAAGAACATACTTTCTGTCATCAAGTCACTGCTCGACAAAGAGGCCATCTTCGTAAAGGAAGAACTGCGCCGTACCTATAAGCCCAAGACCGAAACCCGCGTACGCCTCACCGCCGCCGCCCGCAACGAACACCGCCTACACATCTTCTTCGACGAGTTGCAGCGCCGTGCCCCCAAGCAACTGGACCTGCTGATGAAATATCTGGAACTCTCCGGCTACCTCAGCGGACGAGATATAAAAGAAGTCTCCAAAGCCGAACTGCTGCAACGCACCTCTGCCACCCCTGCCGTATTCAACGGTCTTGTGGACCGTGGTGTATTCGAAGTCTACCAGCAGGAAATAGGTCGCATAGACAAAGCACTCCTCAAAGAAGTCATCCCCGTCAACCCGCTGAACGAGCACCAGCAACGCGCTTATCACTCCATCTTAGAGAATTTCCAAAGCAAGAATGTCTGCCTGCTGCATGGCATCACGGCAAGCGGCAAGACAGAAGTCTACATTCACTTGATAGAGGAAACCATCCGGCAAGGAAAGCAAGTGCTCTATCTCCTGCCCGAAATAGCCCTCACTGCGCAAATCACAGAGCGCCTGCAACGCGTTTTCGGCTCCCGACTGGGCATCTATCACTCCAAGTTCCCCGATGCCGAACGGGTAGAAATCTGGCAGAAGCAGCTGTCGGAAGCAGACTATGACATTATTCTCGGCGTCCGCTCCTCCGTCTTTCTTCCTTTCCGCAACCTCGGTCTTGTGATTGTGGACGAGGAGCACGAAAACACCTACAAGCAGCAAGACCCTGCTCCCCGCTATCATGCCCGCAATGCAGCCATTATACTCGCCTCCATGTATGGCGCCAAAACTCTGTTGGGCACGGCAACCCCTTCCGTAGAGACCTGGCACAACGCCACTACCGGTAAGTATGGCCTCGTGGAACTGAAAGAACGCTATAAAGAGATACAACTGCCGGAGATTATCCCCGTAGACATCAAGGAGCTGCACCGCAAGAAGAAGATGAACGGTCCGTTCTCCCCACTGCTCCTACAATATATCCGCGAGGCGCTGGAACAAAAAGAACAAGTCATCCTCTTCCAGAACCGCCGCGGCTTCGCCCCCATGATAGAGTGCAACACCTGCGGCTGGGTACCCAAGTGCAAGAACTGCGACGTCAGCCTCACCTACCATAAGGGGCTGAACCAACTGACCTGCCACTACTGTGGCTACACCTACCAACTGCCCCGCATCTGCCCCGCCTGCAAGGGCACTGACCTGCGCAACCGCGGCTTCGGCACGGAAAAAATAGAAGATGACATCAAAGCCCTCTTCCCCGACGCCCGCGTAGCCCGTATGGACTTGGACACCACCCGCACCCGTACCGCCTACGAGCGCATCATCTCCGATTTCCAGCAAGGCAAGACGGACATCCTGATAGGCACGCAAATGGTGTCCAAGGGTCTGGACTTCGACCACGTCAGCATTGTGGGCATACTCAATGCCGACACCATGCTGAACTATCCCGACTTCCGCGCCTACGAGCGCGCCTTCCAGCTGATGGCGCAGGTTGCCGGACGCGCCGGACGGAAGAACAAGCGCGGCAGGGTGGTGCTACAAACCAAAAGCATCGACCATCCCATCATCCCGCAAGTCATTGCCAACGACTACGAAGCCATGGTAGGCGGGCAGCTTGCCGAACGCCAGATGTTCCACTACCCGCCCTACTACCGCCTGGTGTATGTCTACCTGAAGAACCGGAACGAGACCCTGCTCGACCTCATGGCACAGACTATGGCCGCCAAGCTCCGCACCGTCTTTGGCAACCGTGTGCTGGGACCGGACAAGCCGCCCGTAGCACGCGTACAGACCCTGTTCATCCGAAAGATTATCTTGAAGATAGAAACCAATGCCCCAATGGCACGTGCCCGCGAGCTGCTCGTCCAGGTGCAAAAGGAGATGGTGGCGGAAGACCGCTTCAAGTCGTTGATAGTGTATTATGATGTAGACCCGATGTAAATAACTCGTAACTAAAGAAATATGAATAAGATACTTTTCGTTTGCCTCGGCAACATTTGCCGTTCCTCCTCGGCAGAGGGAGTCATGAAACATCTGATAGAAGAAGCCGGACGTGCGGATGAGTTTTTAATCGATTCTGCAGGCATTCTGTCCTATCACCAGGGCGAACTGCCGGACAGCCGGATGCGTGCCCATGCTGCCCGCCGTGGATACAATCTGACGCATCTTTCGCGACCCGTACGTACCGAGGATTTTTACAACTTCGACCTGATTATCGGTATGGACGACCGCAACATCGACGACCTGAAAGATCGTGCCCCTTCAACCGCCGAATGGAGCAAGATACACCGCATGACGGAATACTGTACAAAGTTTACCCATGCCGACCATGTACCGGACCCCTATTACGGCGGTTCCGAAGGTTTTGAGTATGTGCTAGACATTCTGGAAGATGCTTGTGCGGGGTTACTGCAGAGCATTTAATCCAGCGGCATTACATGATACAGTGTCCCCTGCCTTGACTTCTTGTTCGGTATTTCAAGCTTCTTGAGCGTCCGCCCGAATACGGCAACCTTGTTGATTGCCAGACGGTCACGCGTCTTTGTCTGTAAAGCGGAAAGAATCTGCATGGGCATCATCCATTGCCCCTCTTCATCCTCTTCTGCCGCGCGGAAATGGCTGTGGAAGAGTTGTTCCAGTGGGGTGAGCTGTTCAAATTCCCGGTTCGTCCGCTTCAAGATGGCTTCATCGGCATCATCCAGCCAGTAGCGCTCACCTTTGGCTACGGCATTCAGAGCCTGCGCATAGAGCTGGCGGTAGTTGATGCTGACATTCGTATCGATGGGACCGGTGACCTCAATGCAGATGAAACGGCGGCTGCCACTGGGGTCGGACAACAAGTCCTTCTGATTGCTGGTGCCTATGAAGGAGGCATACCGCCGCATCTCACGGATGGTGCTGCCGTAGGGTTTGCGCAGGTTGGCAGCCGGTTTCTGCAGCAGATGCTTCAGGAAGCCCTGCTGGTTGATGCTGATTTGATCGAACTCGTCAATGTTGACGAGCAGAAAGCGTCCCAGACTGCGTTCTGCTTCCTGCCTGCTCTTGAAGTCGATGCTGTCCGTATAGCCGAAACGCAGCTCCGGTGGCAGCAAAATGCGGCAAAAGGTGGATTTCCGGAACCCTTGAGAACCGACAAGCAGAGGAGAAGTATTGTTTCCGTGTTGCCGGTCCATTCCACGCCAGTGTGCCACCATGCCCAGGAACCAGCGGTAGAACAGCTCCCGCCAATGAGGATTGTGGCACGGGACGAGGTCGGCCAATGCCCGGATGCGGTCTTTCCCATCCCAGCGGCCGGTGTCGTAAAGGTATTCTTCGACGGGATTATAGAGTGGCACGTAGTCTGAAGTAAGGAAACGGTTGATGTCGCGGTCCCATACGCGGATACCCTCCTTCAGGGCATTCATGGAGACCGTACTGCGGGCACGCTGGTCAGCAGGCTTGAAATAGAAATGGACGGAGTCGCGCTGACGGTATTCCAAATCATCCAGAACGGTGTTGTAGCGGAACTCATACCGGCGGCCCATAAACTCTTCCAGCCGGAAAACGCTCTCCTGCTCTTGCGTCAGACTGCTCTTTTTCCCGAAGCCTTTAAGCTCTTGATATAGGTTATGAATCGTTTGACGGACAATGAATTCATCCGTTTCCCGGTAATAGTGCATCAATGTCTGGCGGACTACTTCCTCTTCGGGAATGCCTGCCTTGAAACAATGTTCGGCCAGAGGCACCAGCAGTATCCGTAAATCCCCGTCCCGTTTCCAGCCGCCCAATCCGCGGAATGCACGGTCAAGGGCCGACTCGAAGAGTACGGCAAAGGTGTCCGAGGCTTTACTGTCCGGATGCAGCCGCAACAGCGGATTCTTTTCTGCGAGTTTTCGTTGCCGGAAGTTCTCTTCCTCGGGCATGCCGAGGGGTTGTTCCAAGCAGAAAGGCACAGCGGCAGGATTGTAGTAAGGATATCCATCCAGAGTCATGCGGCAACTCTGTGTAAGGGAAGGTTCTTTCAATGTAATGGCAAACGGCAGCAAGGGCTGGTAGCACTTCACCGCCATACGGTAGGCGTGGGCATGAAACAAGGTGGCATCGCTCTCCCGCTTCGGCGTCGTGCCGTCGGGCAGGGCAAACAATACCCATATTTTGGCACTCCGTCCGCTGGAACCGCAGAAAGCGGCAAAGGTCTGTGGTAGCAGGGCGGCTTGTCGCTTTACATATTCCGCTTCGGCAATGCCCGACAGACGGTTTATTTCCAGTTGTACGAGTCCGTTATAGTTCTTCATCCGTCGTTCCCCCTCTTGTGTACGGCTATATTCCACGGCGGGATAGATGCGGGGCAGCTTGTCTATATGTTCGTATTGGGCGCAAGTGCCCTCCAGTTGAGGAAGGATGGCCCGGAGGGTCGACACATGTCCGGCTTTGGTTTCGGTTTTTAGTTTTTTAATCAGTGCATCCGCTTCCAGGGTGCTGAGGGCTTCCTTTCCGCTCTCTTTTTCTGCTCTAATCAAGGTAATTTTCATTCTGTTTGTCAGCTTGTTTGGGTAAATATAATTCTCGTAAAGATACGACATCAGGAGGCGGAAAACAAGTATTCAGCAGAATAATTATTAAATAAATGCCTGCTTCCACAAACTATACAGCGTGGTGTCGGAAACCTTTGGATTTCTTTTTTAAAACATAGGCATTCCTTTGCTTTTCTCCCTTTGTTTGTCTACTTTTGTATAGGGAATAGATGACGCCTAACGACCATGAACAGCTCTGCTTACGGCCATGAAGCAATTGCTTGACGACCGTAAGCAGAGCTGTTCATGGCCGTTAGGCGTTTCTCTTCCCAAAGCTTTTACGGATGAAGTACGTAACCCGCACCTATTCCGCATAGGGCGCGAACGTATTGTACAACAACTTAAAAGACATTGAATTATGGCAATTTTATTCGATTGGTATGAGCTCCCGGAACCTAAAGACAAACAGCGGGAAGAAAAGATACTTCATCCGCGCATCCGCTTGAACGGCTCTACCACTACCGACGAACTGCGTCGCAGAATTCAGGAACGCAGCTCGTTGACGGAGACTGATGTCTCGGCGGTACTGGATGCCTTGTCGCACGTCATGGGGGAAGACCTCGCCGAGGGGCGGCAGGTACATCTGGACGGTATCGGCTATTTTTATCCCGTACTGACGAGCACGGAACCGGTGACTGCCGCGACCAAACGTAAAACCACCAAGATTAAGCTGAAGGGCATCAAGTTTCGTGCCGACCAGGTGCTGAAGAATGAGATAGGCGCTATCAAAGCTAAACCGCTGGGACTGAATGAGCATTCCCAAAAGCTGAGTGACAAGGAGATTGACAGGCGGCTGACGAGCTACTTCTCTACGCATCAGTTCCTTACGCGCAGTGATTTTCAGAGCCTCTGCGGAATGATGCGCTCTACTGCACAGCTTCATATTCGCCTGCTTCGTAGCGAAGGCAAGCTCGAGAATGCAGGAAAACTGAACCAACCGATTTATGTACCTTGCACGGGGTATTATGGTAGAGACGAGTAGGTTACGGTAAAACTATAGCGTTTTGAGTAGGTGGAAGCAAAATTTGCTTCCACCTTTTTTGGTTGCTTCCACAGCGGGGTAAATGCCGATGGATAGGGGGATGCAGGAGATGGGTGGAAGTGTGGAAGCAAAGTGATGGAAAATAAATTTCAGAGTGGATTTATTAAAATCAAAATAGGAGGAAAACGTTTTATTGTTTTCCTCCTATTCATATTGTATCAAGGACTCCTCAAATTAAGAGAAGTAACTTGTTTCGGCTTATTTCAGTACTACAGGTACATTGACAGTCTTAGTCTTACCCCATTCGTCAACAACACTTACTACGATGTTGCAAGTCAGTGTAGTAGCAGGAGCAGTAACATCGGCAATTGGAGTGAGTGTAATCTCATTTGTGAAATCAGCTGCACTTATGTTCAAATACTTCTTAGCTGTGTCATCCAAAGCTATAGAAACAGTTTCTACACCAGCTTTAGTAAATTTGTCAGCTTCGCTATTTCCGAGATATTCTACATTAGTCTTAGTAACACCACGGATTTCATCTCCCTTCAAAGTTATTTTTGCTTCTTCGTCAGCAACTGAAATTTCTTTAGGAGTACCTGCCACATACTTCTTGGCTTTTGTATCATACTTCACATAATCAAGTGTACCTTCGAATACAGCAGACTTAATGGTCAAGGTAAAGTCATATTCTACAACTGTCAAGTAAGTATTACCATACGGAGTGTAAATAGCCTTCAATGAACGAGGTTCGTAAGCACCACCGAAGTTACCAGTCTTCTTATCGCCGGTTTTAGCAGCCACCTTATCTACAATGATGTCGCCGGAGTTGGCAGCTTCAGCATCAACAATCCACTTATTAGCAGTCCATTTAACACCGTCTTTTTCATACTCTGCAGGAACTGTTTCTGAGAATGTAACATTTGTCCAGTCTTCTACACCAAACAGCCCCTTCAAGTTGTAATTGATCTTATCATTAACAGGAGTACCATAAGCTACAGCAGCGTTACCATTGAAGTACAGAGGCAGCGGTTTGAAATCATAAGAAGTAGCATCTTCTTTTACAATCAAAGTCAGCTTAACTGTATTCTTCGGGCTTGAACCATAAGTTACTTCGGCTTCGTAGGTTCCAGGGACCACCTTTGTATTATTTACTGAGTAAGTCAAAGTGTGCTTGTAATAACCGTTTGGTTTTTCCGTAGCATTGCCAGATACAATTTTGCCCGTTGTTATAGCTTTCGCTTCAGTACCCTTTGCAAATACCACTGTGCCATTAGCATCCTTGACATCTACAGTAAATTTGGCATAACCAACCTCAATCTTATAAGAGCTAAGATCAGTAGTAGTATTATCAAACAAGCTAGTTAAATCGAATACCAATACATTCTTACTATTATCGGCTTTCAATACCAATTCTTGAGTAAAGGCATTTTCAATAGCAGGATTGATAAACTTAACGGAAATCTTCTTAGTAGCAGTAGGGTCAACTTTACCTGTAGCAGTCAAATACTTAACACTCACTACAACTGTCTTACCAGCAACTTCGCCCTTAATATTAGTTCCTGTAATCTTAGCCTTAGCAGCATCAGCAGCAGCTGTCTGGTCTGTATCGATGAAATATTTCACATCAATGACATTCTCCATATCAACGCAGGCACTCAAGTCAAAATCTTGATTAATTTCTGCTTCTACTGTTGCTTTTTTAACTGTCAAACTAGAGGTACCAGCCTTTGTTGCAGTAGCCGTTACATCATAAGCAGACAGTACTTCGTTGTCATAAGCATCTTTTGTTGCAATAGCAAAAGCTTGACCTTTAACCTTATTGATTTCCTCAGTAGTAACACCAGCTGCAAAAGAAATAGCCATATCATAGATACCCTTATTAGCAGTAGGAGCCTTAGTAGTCAAAGCATTCTCTGTCATATTGGGAACAGCTGCGTTCAAATTAAAGATAGAGAATCCTTTAGAGTCAACCAATTGGAATTTATAAACCGTTGCATCTGCAATTGTTGGATTTACTTGAGCGTTAAGTACGCCATTAGCTTCTTTAGTAGGCAACAAGATGTCACCTTTAGCAAACGGAGTACCATCAAAGTATTCACCTTTATCTGCAGCTACACCATATACCAAATTAACAGTTGCACCTTCAGCAATTGTAGCTTTATCATCTGTTTCTTTTACAGTAACAGCTTTAATGCTGGAAATAGCAGCAGCTCTCGGCAATACGATATCTTCGTAAACACCTTCTTTATTCGGGATATGGATAGTCAACTTAGCACCATCTTCTACATAGTAGATGCCACCTGTAGAAACACCCAAGTCTTGCTTCTCGCCATCCTTGCCATATTGTACATAGATGTGGCCGTCTTCTCCTACAGAGAAAATCGGAGTCTCAGCAGCATCACCTGCTTCACCCTTCAAGTCTTCCAGTGAAATAAGGTCAGTCCAAGTAGTGCCATTGTCATAGCTTACTTGGATTTTGTCATTGTTCACTGCAATTTTCGGAGTCACACCGTCTTTACCTGCTTCACCATTGGTGATAGTGTAGCTGGTTCCATTACCCAAAGTAACGACAATACCATTGTCAGTAGATGTCACGCCGGACACCCATTCGCCGCTTTTGATTTGACTCTCTAAAGCAGCAATAGCATCTTTGTTAGAGGTAATCTGTTCTTGTAAGTTGTCGATGTCATCATCATAGTCCTTACAAGACGTGAAAGTTCCTGCAGTACCAACCATTAAGGCACTGAACAGGATCACACTTAGAAACTTCTTGTTCATAATTGAAAACTTTAAATTTATAAATTTAAAAAATAAAAAAGTGAATAATCTCTCATTTTCATTCCCTTTCACATAGCTGTTGATTATATGATTTTTTCCGTTACTTCGCAGGTAATGAAATCTTGTTAATCCCGTTAATAATCAGGGAATAAGGAGAAAATAGA
>ENA-UEQJ01002623-UEQJ01002623.1-human-gut-metagenome-genome-assembly--contig:-NODE-2623-length-12553-cov-114.381452_pt1 | contig 12553 bp, 9 predicted proteins | sample MGYA00242937_ERZ507938 | MGnify/ENA primary metagenome ERZ507938 (study PRJEB26167, sample SAMN06115437) | human gut metagenome | host: Homo sapiens | place: China:Gansu | collected 2015-07-03...
TCTGTGAACCGGTTGGAAGAAATACAGCACCGTGTATCGGACTGGGTGCCGTTCATGTGGCAAAAAAATATGACGATGCCGTGATGATTGTATTACCGTCCGACCATCTGATTAAGCACAATGATATTTTTGCGGAAACTTTTACAAATGCGTGTGCGCTTGCAGAGGAAGGTGAAAATCTTGTAACCGTTGGTATCACACCGAACTATCCGGAAACAGGCTACGGTTATATCAAGTATGACAGCGCTGCAAAGAATGGGGAGAGCTATCCAGTACAGCGATTTGTGGAAAAGCCGGATCTGGAAACTGCTAAGTCTTATCTGGCAGATGGCAGCTATCTTTGGAATTCAGGCATGTTTGTCTGGAGAGTGTCTACGATTTTGGACTGCTTCAAAAAGTATATGCCATCCACCTATGACGGTCTGTTAAAGATTAAAGAAGCCGTAGGAACACCGCAGGAAGATACCGTGCTGGAAAAGGAATTCCCGAATCTGGAATCCCAGTCCGTCGATTACGGTATTATGGAAAAGGCAGAAAACATTTACACACTGGCAGGAAACTTCGGCTGGGATGATGTCGGTTCAGGGCTGGCAGTCGGAAGAATCAAGCAGAATGCCGAGAACGGCAATGTCGTTAATGGCAATGTTGTTGCAGTCAATACGAAAAACTGTGTCATTGAAGGAGCTGACAAGCTTATTGCAACCGTAGGACTCCGGGATGTTGTGGTGGTGGATACAAAGGATGCAGAGCTTGCTAAAAAGGTCATGATTCAGGACGAGGAGATTGACAGGGAGCAGAAGACTATTGAGAACATCTGCTTTAATCTTCTTATCCAGCAGCAGCCGGTTGCAAAGGATTTAAGAACTATAACAGCAGCCTTAAAGATGGTTACTGATATGGAAAGAATCGGTGACCAGGCAGCAGATATAGGTGAGATAACTATTAAGCTTTCTAACCAGTCATACATAAAGAAATTAGAGCATATCAATCAGATGGCTTCTGAGACAATGCTTATGTTAATCAGAAGTATTGAAGCATATGTTGAGAAAGACATGGATAAAGCGAGAAAAGTTATCGCGTATGATGATGTAGTAGATGATCTTTTTGAAAAGGTAAGAGATGACCTTATTGCAATGATACAGGTAGATTCAGCTAATGGTGAACAGGCTGCCGACTTGCTTATGGTTGCCAAGTATTTTGAGAGAATAGGAGACCATGCAACCAACATTGCAGAATGGGTAATATTTGCTCTTGATACGAAGGGAGGCTTCGATGAAAATGCTTCTGAACATTTGTAAGAATACTCATTTAACTGAAAAAAGATATGAATATCTTTACCTTCTGCTTAACACCCTTGCATGGTGTGCAATCGGATTCGTAGTGTGGGCGGTTGTAAGCATATTTGCATTCAAAGGAACGGAATGGATGTTTACATTCGTAGGATACTTCGGTCTTATCCCCGGCTTTATCGGAGGGGTTGTTGAGGCATGGAGGAATGAGAGGTAATAAGTGATGGATAAAACTGTTAGATTTGATGTAGTATCAAATTTAACGGTTTTATTTAATTGTTGAAAAAAATAAAAATATACTTGACCTTTTGCAAATTGAGGATTACAATAACTACGAATAAAAAGAAGAAAGGTGAAAATGAAATATGCGAAAAAGTAAATTTTTGAACTGTGTGATAGTTGCTTGTTTGGGAATAATTGTTGCCGGCAGCACTAAATATGTAAGTCAGAAAATGTGTTATGCAGAGGCTGACATTTATGATGGGAATTATCATGACATAGCCTTTGATTATGATAATGATAATGATATATTTGAAGAGACAGATTTATATACAGAGGAAAGAGAAAAGAGAAATACAACTTCTGCATATATATATAATAATAATTCGGCTGCAAGAATACCGGCAATTAGAGTTAAAGCAGGAGATTATACAGATTGTACATATGGTTCATACCAGAGTTGTGAAGTTATAAAGGCTTAAGAAGCGGGTTTGAAGTTGGATTGTGACATTTATCCTAACTGAGACTGAGATTTGAGACTGTTTTGAAGAGGAAATGAGGGTAGGGATAATCCTGTTACCGGCACCCCCGAAGTCCCCATTTCCTCTAGAAAGCCTTGACTCCGTTTATCAGTCATCACTCTTGCCGCTAATGATGCGCAGCTCGTCGGCGGCTCCCTGGCAGAAGTCCTGGAAGGTGAAGCGCTCTGAGAACTGCGGGCGGTTAAGGTAGGGTAGAGCGTACCGTCTTTCTTCCGGTTCACGTTGATGTACTTTCCTTCATACACGTGCGGATTTCTCTGCACCACCTTCAGCATTTTCTTTTCCGAGTCATTCTGCACAAAGGTGAAGTGGTCTTCTTCATCGTGCGTAATGGCTCCATCCAGATACTCGCCAACGGCCATGCGCCCTGGCTCCTTAGTCATCAACTTGAGGTCGATACCCAATTCTGTGTTTGGGTAGAATCCCTTTCCGGCCTTACCTGAACTTTCGTTCATATTGCCATTTAATACTATATTCATTTTTACTTGAGTATTAAATAAGCCTCTCTGGTACGATGACGTTCGAAGAGGTTTCCCCATCATCTTTTCTAGTACCATCATTCCCCATTTTGTGATTTGCAACTCGCCTGATGGGTAGTCATCTTGTTATCAGATGACGGGTGCAAAGATAAGGCGAAAAAATAATTGTTTCGGGATTTAAAAATAAGAAAATTTGCCTTTGTCTAATGTGTCTAATTACTTTGTGTGTTTTTGTCTAATAAGTCTAATAAGATGTCTAATGAGTTTTATCCTAGACCATCACCAAAGGTAAGAAAACAAAGCCCCGTTCACCTAAAATAGGGAACGGGGTGAAAAAATCTAGTAAAGCAGGGATATATTAATAGCCTTTCTTTTTCATTTCCTCCAATTGAGCTCTCAGTCCTTCAGCAATACCATGGTATCGTATAGCTTTTAACCCATCACGGTCTCTTTTTTGGCTATGTGCAATCATATCAGAAATCGCTATTTCTTGTTTTTCAGAACTTTCAGTCCATTTTTGACGTTCTGCAGAGAGCGAGGAAGCGTAACGTCTAATCATCTTTTCCTCATTTTCATCCTCTTTCATTAAGAAGGATGCAGGAAACCAAATCCTCATTTGGCGCAAAAAATCAGTATCAGTAAGTTTTCTACTTCTTCTTGTAACTTTAGCTTCATCAATTGCTTTAAGAATATAGTACCATTCTGCCTGGATTTCAGAATTTATCTGAAAACTGCGATTTGTCTCATTTTCATTTTCTGTAGTCGCTTCTCTCTGTTTGATGAAGGAGCGAATAGTTTCGTATAATTTTCTGTAGCAAGCTTCTGTAGTAAAGATGTATGGGTTGAAAATGATATTAGATTGGGCAATAGAAGATAATGAAAAGGGGTTATTCTCTTTCTTATCTCCTTTCTCTGTTGTCTCCGTCACAGACCAATCCTCAGGATAATCTACCTTCAACCCATATTTTTGAGCATTACCTTTCAGAATTTCTTCGATAATGCAAATCTTATCAAGGTTGTAGAAGAATTGATATTTCTCCTCCGTTGTGAAATCATTCTGATGGTTCATGTAATATTTTGCAATTTTCTTGATTCCACCTTCGTGCTCAATACACATTATCCACCGATTGCCGAGAGGATTTTCTCTGAATACTTCAATCAAGCCATTACGCTCTTCCTTTATCATATTAAAATCTAGGGGAGAAGGAAGTTCTTCAAGCATATTCTTGATTTCTGGTAACGAGCTTTCGTATGACATGAAGAAACGATAAAGAAATAATTTCAGTTCTTTTCCATCGGAGCACTTGTTCTTTCCAGCCAGAAGAGGTTTTAATTCATCTAAGTCTTTATTAAATTCTTTAACTGCACTTTCTAGAATTTCATTGACAAGAAAGACAACGCTTCCCTCAGCGGGATTGTATTTAAATGTGTCTCCTGTATCTTCGTTTATTTCAGTTCGTGTTTCATCCTGAGTATATTCAAAGAAACGATAGTCTCCCAGCATCTCCTTTAGCATTTCTTCATTCATGTGATATTTCAAAGCGTCTCTGATGATAGGCCAGTATTCATCTCCCTCAGAAAAACGTTGTGTCTCATCAAGGCGGTACCCGGAATAGTCAGCTTTAACATAACATGGGTTGATGTTTTTTATTACCCAAATATCATTGGATATTTTTCTTCTGACACTCCAAATAGTCCGGACAAAATAGTATAGGGTAGAAATCAATTCTTCTCTTTCTTTTAGAGTATAAAGTCTTTTCTCCAAATTCTTAAGGAACTTGAAATCTTCTTCTTTGAGAGTCAATCCCTTCTCTATTTCGCCTTTTCTTTCTGTCAATTTTCCTTTGAGTTGGCAGAAGGTTTTGTATTTTTGTTCGTAAGTACTATTTTCATTCGGTAATAAGCCAAGACTAGAATAGTAAGCATCGCAGAACTCCTTCCAGTAAGTATGGTGAAGCTCTGTTATACAGAATACGTTTGAAGGGAAATTGATATTTTTCCCCGCAATTTCTTCTTGGGAATTATTAGGATTTTCTTTTTTCCCATTATTGCTGTTGTTGTAAATAGCAACTTGCTGGTTGTCGTGAATATCAAACATTTTGTCAATACTCACATCACCATTAAAATTCATTTTTATATCTGCCATAATTTTATTTGCCTATATTAACCTGTCCATTGTCGTGGATGTCGTTAAGTTTTTCGAATTTTATTTTTGTTTCGGTTTTAATTCCCAATTTCTCTTTCAGCCGATTCACGTCCTCATTAAAGATACCGTTGTATTGTTCGTTAGTACTCATCAAAGGGACTAGGATTCCTTCTATAGTATTACATGTAAGCCCCATACAATTGTCTACTATTATTCTTACAACTTCCTTTGCTTGATTCAAGTCTAGATTATTTGTCTTCATAGAATCCAGTTCTTTCTGTATAAGGGAGACAAGCTGATTCGCCTTGCTGCTGTAATCACATGAATCTATGAGGTAGCCTTTTAATTCTTCATCTTCTTCTGATTTTCTGATTTCTTCGTATAAGGTCTGCCATAACTCACCATGATTCAGCAGCAATTGGGCTAAAGCATCTTTTAAAGCGGTTGGCTTTTGGGATTCCTCCCGACCAGCAGTCATGAACATATAGAATATAACCGCTTCTTCGCATAAAGCCTCAGCCTCTGATTTATCAGCAAACATGCGTCCAATTATTAAATCAGCCCTAGTAAATTTTGCAATTGTTTGCATTATTTCCAGGGATTCCATCCATATATTAATTGGTGATGGGGCATGATATTGCTTTTCCATAAAACAAAGAGCTGGATAAAGCGAACAGAACAACTGGTCAGAGAGGAAAATCTCGAGCATTCTTGATTCCAAATTACTCATACACAAGTTTAATTCGATTAAGAAATTCTACGATCAAATTAAATTTAGAATCAAACAAATCACTTGAACCGAGTTCTTTTACGGCAACATCAGCAATTTCCTCTATTACAGGACTTTCAACTCCAATCTTTTTAACTTGGCTACCTTTAGGCTTGATAAGAATTGGTTTTCCGCTTGCAGCACAAGCCTTAATGGCATTTAATATCCACATGTCATTTGGATCCAGATTAACGCTTTCATGGTTCTGTCCTTGAAGATGTAATGTTGGCTCACTATTGGTACGACGGGCTAGATTTGTGAAATAATCACCCACGAGGTCGCTTATTGCTGGAAGATTTGGATAGGCAAAAGGAAAATCAACAGACTCAATACCTTTAAATTGCATACTCTCATTTCTTACCTGCCAAAATTCTGCGGTGTGAAATTTTCCTGCGATGTCAAGTGTTAGGCGATGAGAAAGCAACTTAAGACGAAAGGTATTTTGTAGGATATCAGCGACCATGCTACTTTTTGAGAATGCAATATTGCGCTCAATAGCAATTATCTGTCTGTCTTTTCTATTGTCAATAATGACTAAACATGAAGGATGGTTGTCTAATTCTGAGACATTAAAGTCTGCTTCAAGCTTCGTCTTTTTATTATTAGCAATACGCATTACATAAATATCGCCCTGATTGATAAACGAGCGGTATTTAAATGTTTCACCATTGAATTGGTAATATTTTTTAAAATCATTTTGCTCACATGCGTAATCGTCAAGTACGGTTCCTAGCAATTCTTGTTTTTCATCTAGTGATTTTTGAACATCAACTGCCTGAAACTCTTCATAAGGTAGTCCTGCCTGATTTTCCATTACAGGGCGAAACATGTATTGGAAAATTTGAAATTTTGCCATTGTCTTTTCTTTTAAATTGTTATTATATTTATATTAATATCTCTCCTTGAAGAAGGATAGGAGATAGAATTATTCTATTTCCCCCATCACTCTTCCTAGAACTGTGTTTCTATAGGTGTTGAAGATGTTAGGCTTCAGCATCATGTAGTTTGGCAAGCTCTCTAAATATTCCAGTTCGAACACAAGGCGTGGGTCTTTATCATTTGACTCTGGATGAATCTCTGCCTTGCAGCCTATGCGAGCTATGCGAATGAGATACAAATCCTTGACTCCCTTGCCCTTGATATAAGGCATGAAATAGTAAAGCTTGTTGAGCGCAACAGTCGATGGGAAAGACTTGGTCTTACCGGTATAGTAAATCTTTGTCTGACCACCATCTAGGAAATAATCTGTATTATCTTCCTTGACAAAGCCTACCAAGAGACTTTTGTTCATATCCAAGGTGTAGCTCTTCTTCGGCTTATTTATTTTCAACTCAGGATTCAATTCTGAGAATAAGCCAAAATTCAGCTTTGGTTGAGAGTCACGCTTAATATCTATCGGATGGGTAGAAACCGGTTCCTTCTCATAGATGAAGCGGTAAAGACTCTTGCCAATCTGCTGAACGATTCCGCACACCAAGGCATTTCCCATCAGGAAGGCCCGACGAGCATCCGTAACATCGGGATGCAAGGTGTGGTTATCTGGGAACATATTTAGACGCTCCAATTCTATAGGTATCAGTCGGCGATAGCGACCTGATGCAGTCTTGATGACATGTTTGAAGCGTGATGCACCAGCACCTCCTTCACCTGTAATGATTGTACGTGAAGGCTTATCCAGGGAATCAGGGAAGGCCATTCCGCCCTCAGAGAAAAGATACTTGAAACCTTCCTTGGTAGTGCGTTCTATTTTCTTTGCACCCTTTTCGTATTCCCATCTTGCAACTTCATCTTGCGGAATAAAGAACTCCTCTGGTACCAGGGACTCATCAACGATATTGCCGCCAAGTGTCATAACTGGACCATCATAAACCGCCTCTGCATCTACCGAATATACACAACGGTTGCGCATGATACCGGCATTTCCAAATGGACTGTCTTTTCCTTCTTTGTTGAAATTATCCGAAACCTCCTTAATAGTTCCTTTAATCTCAAATTCAGAGAGGGTTTTATCCTTCGGTTTGAAAGGAAAAGCCTTTGCCAGCACGCCTTCATAAAGCACCCAATCCTTCAACTCTTGTACTTGTCTTGAAACATTTGAATTCTCACGGTACCCGACAATATAAGTACGGCGTCTGCGCTGAGGCATTCCGTATTCTGCTGCGTTGATTACTCGCCATTCTACCGTATAGCCCAAATCTGCGAGTGAAGCAAGAATGATTGCAAAATCACGTCCACGTTGCTTGGCAGGCGAACCGAGCAAACGGTCAACATTCTCAAAGAATATATAGCTTGGACGATTATCTCCCTTCTCGTTTAAGATGCGATAGATTTGCCACCAAAGCACACCCTTCTTACCCTCAATTCCACCAGAACGGCTAAGAGTTGAAGCTACAGAATAATCTTGACATGGGAAGCCGCCTACCAACAAGTCATGATCAGGAATATCAGCTGTTGGTACTGTATTAATATCTTGGTTGCTATGACCCTTTGAACCAAAGCGTGCTCTATATACGAGTGAAGCATCTTGGTGTTTGGTTGATGGTTCCCATTGGTTGTTCCAGATGGTTTCATAGGCATCTGAAGCTCCCTCCAAACCTATGCGGAAGCCTCCTACGCCTGCGAATAGTTCTACTACCTTTATTGTATTTTTAGACATATTTATATGTATGGAATTTCTTGTAATTTTTTAGCAATATATGAACCCTTGAGCCAGAAAAACTGCGGAAGCATTCTTATGCCGTTCACACTTTCTGTTCTTGTTTTCTCTGTCGAAACATCAGCTCCTCCTCGGAAGAATACTTTATATTCGGAACTCTTAGGAAAGTTTGGGGCTCCCATATAGGAACCGCTATTGTTCATACGTTTATTACCCTTTTTGTCATAAACGTATTCCCATTCCAACTCATTCCTATGAATCAGATTTCTGGAATCCTCCCAGGTACGCCGAACTTCATTCTCGATGAATTCTTCATCAAAAGCAAAGCGTTTAAAACCTTCAAAAACGGTCTTGCTCGGGTCTTTACTATCATGCTCACAGAAGATAGGGCAGAGGAAACTGTGCTCACAGAAGTAATCGTATACATCGGAATCTTCAAAGTCTGCATCTCTATCTGCCCATTCTTCAAAGTCGATGTGCTTGAGCTTCATATCCTCTGTTCTTCCACCTTGGGGCGTAATCGTGATGGTCTTCGCTATGATACCGGCTTTGTTAAAGTCTGAAATCTGATTTAACCTGTTGCAATCGGTTCCGAACATACGGATAACGCATTTAGCAGAAATATCCTTGACCTTAGCATCTATTCCGAGCATTTCTCTTAGCTCAGGCAGAGTCTTACCCTTATACTTTAATGTAAGTGCATGGCAACGAGCATCCAGCTGGGCGAAACTTGAAAAAGATTCTTTCAGTACGATTTCGTTCTTTGCTCTGCTTTTGTCAAAATGTCCTCGTACGATGTAATCAACAAAAGTTTGTTTCAATCTATATCGGGGCTTCTGGTAAGAGCCTGTTGCTGTGCGCTTGAATCCTGGTACTAATTCTATCAGCAAGAGATTTGGACGAAGAAGGTGAGTGAAACCAACCAGCTGTTCGTTACGCTTTTCTGCATCCTGATAATCATGATAAACCTGTTGCAGGTGATTGCTGACAATCTCCCAGTCGTTTTGTAATTTGTCTTTTTCTTCTTGTGAGAAAGAATTGTAGCAGTAGTCAACAATAGGGAACTTAGCATAGCCTGAAGCAGGTACAACCTCGTAAGATCTATATTCATAGAAGATGATTAAAAGCCGTTCTGTTTTTTCCCAAAAATGAGATGTGTCGAAGTCTGTCTGAATCGGCGGTTCAAAGGTAACATGTGTAATACTGATACCTTCCTTTGCACCCAGGTAAACATTATAAGCTTCACCAGTCTTTCCATTAGCATTCTTTTGGTCTCTCTTGGGTACACGTACTCCGGTGGTCTTAACTTCCGTAAGAACGCCATCAATCTCAATATCACATTCCTGTTTACTGTCTTTTTTGTAACCGAAAACAGATTGTTCTATCACGTCTCCAGCGATACCTGTAATCTTTTTACTTTCTAAGGTACGAGCAAACTGATGGGATTTATCAACCTCACCAAGAGTCTTGCCCTTTGCTCCTTCAAGTAGGGTATAGACTTGCTCTTTCGTAAATTTTCTATCTTCTGATACAGCCATCAGCTAAGTTTTTAAATTGTTTCCATGCATTTCTTGCACATGTTGACCGAAGTCAATATGCAAAGGTACTAAAACTTTTCATAAACTTGGCGTCTGATTACGATCTTTAACTCTAATCTTTAGAATATTCCTGATCTTTTGGCAGGCGTATTTATCTCATTAATTAAATTAAGCTCTGCATCTGCTTGCGAACCGCCTCATTTGTAATCACAAATCGGGTGTAGCTCTGGTAGGTTCCGTCTATCGTAACCATACCTAAATTGAAGAGTAAACTGAGAATACCATCAGGGGTGTTGATACTGGTGGCTGGGAAAATATCCAATAGATACCCTATGGCGAATCCCTTGGTCATTATATCTTCTATGATGCTGGAATCGTGGGCAAACTCCTTGGCGTAGCGGATGAGCTGGCGAACAATCTCATGGTCTGTACTTGAGATTACTTCGTCTGTACTTGGGATTACTTCACATGGTTTCTTTGGAATCTCGTAATTGCTTTGAATGTAATTGTCCACAAAGTTGAGCACCATTGCGGGGTGGTAGATGGTAGCCATTCCGCATTCTGAATTATCAAAACAATAATTGCCATACCATGGCTTCATTACTTCTATCAGCTCATCAACGCTATGGCGGAATGGCAGCACGCTGGCGTAATAAGCCAGCATCTGGCGCACTTCCTCCTCGGTGAATCCCACCATCTCGTTGAACTCCTGAGACAGGGAATAGTTGGTTCCGATGTTGAAACCGCTGGTCAGATCGTCCATGGTTACGGGGCTTACTCCTGTAACAAAAACTCTGCCCAATGAATCTCCTGCGGCTCCCTTGATTGTGTCGAAGAAATGTCGTAGATACCCCTCGCCGTGAGTCTGTTCGCGATATCGGGTTTCATGTTCCTTGTGGGCAAGAATCTGATTGGTAAAGTGGTCGTATTCGTCGATGAAGAGATAAATCTTCAAGCCTGCTTCAGCACATTTGTCGCATAGAAATCCCAGTTGGGCAACGGCATCTTCCTTTTGGTTCATCTCTTCCTTTGTGTGCGGTGGTAAAAGGTGGGCGTATCTGCTACAGAAGGAATTGAACTTGTTGTTGCAATGGGCATCAAGTCCTTTTTTATAATTATCCAATCCTGCTGAAATCATGGCAAAATTCAGGTGAAGGATGAGATAGCTGTTGCGTTCAGGGGTAGGATTCTCTCCGATGTAAAGCTTGCCGAAGAGGCTTTCAAACTTATCCTTCTTGTTGATGTCGTAATAGTTTTCGAGCATGGAGAGGGTAAGGCTCTTGCCGAAACGGCGAGGGCGAATGAAGAAGAAATACATGTTAGATTCTTCTATTTTCTCTATGAATGGGGTCTTGTCAACAAAGTAACAATCTCTTTCCATTACATCCTCAAAGTTCTGCATTCCGTAAGGGATGCGCTTGCGATAGATTCGCTTTTGTCTTTCTATTTTTGCCATAATCGAAACCAACTTTTTGTTTTTATGCCGCAAAGTTAAGATTATTATTTGGAATAAGCAAAGTTTTCGGGGCTTTTTCTTGGTGGTTTATCAGAAAATGAGTAGTTTTGTGGGCGTGAATCAAATAGAAAATGGATAAGATAATGGATAAGATTACGAATCAAATTACGATGCTCGGAACGGGAAATGCTACGGTTTCCCAGATTTATAATACCTGTTTTGTGCTCCAGACTCCCAGCACCCTGATGCTGGTGGATGCGGGCGGAGGAAACGGAATTCTTTCACAGTTGAAGAAAGTGAATGTTCAGATTTCTGATATTCATCACCTCTTCGTTACCCATGCGCATACCGACCATGTGTTGGGGGTAATCTGGGTAATCCGTATGGTGGCACAATGCAAGGGTTACGAGGGATTGCTGCATGTGTATGGAAACGACAAGGTGATGAAGGTGATCAAGACCATCATCGACATGATTCTTGCCAAGAAGCAACTGGCTAAGGTGGCTGAAAGGGTGGTGTTCCATCAGTTGGAAGATGGCGATTGCTTCGAAGTGGGGGATATGAAGCTGGAATGCTTTGATATTCAGTCTACTAAGGAGAAACAGTTCGGATTCCGAGTTGAGTTGCCTTCTTCTGCTGAATCGGGTAAGCCTTTGGTCTTGGCGTGCCTGGGCGATGAACCTTATAACGAGCAGAACCGACGCTACATAGTGGGGGCTGACTGGATGATGTGTGAGGCGTTTTGTCTCTATGCCGACCGCGATACGTTCAAGCCTTATGAGAAATGCCACAGTACGGCGCTTGATGCCGGAAAACTGGCGGAGGAACTGGGCGTGAAGAATCTTATCCTGTATCATACGGAGGAGAAAACGCTTGCTAATCGTAAAGAAAATTATACCCGTGAAGCTGCTGAGAACTTCAAGGGTAGAATCTTCGTTCCGGATGATTTGGAGGTGATAGAACTGTAGGATTTTATTTGTCCCACAGATTTCACAGATTTTTGACCTGTACGGTCGGGGATTTCGCAGATTTTTTTGTTTGGATATTTGGGGAATTTTCCTCCCGATTATGACAAGAATGAATCTGTGTAAATCTGTAGTATCTGTGGGACTTTTGAAGTGGCTCACTTTTTCAGTCTTTTTTAATACGCTTCTCCCTGCTCTATTTCTTCCTGCGTAATGCGCTTGCGGTCCATGGCGCGCCAGGCGAAGACGATGTAGGCGAGCACGAACGGGATGAGGAGGGAGACTATCGCCATGGTGCGGAGCGTGAACTCGCTGCTACAGCTGTTGGCGAGAGTGAGCGAACTCTGAAGGTCGATGTTGGATGGATAGTAGGCGGTATTGTTCCAGCCGGCTATCAGCAGCAGAACCAGCACGGTGAGCACGGTTCCGATGCCCGTAAACCAGATTCCCTTTCTATACTGCACGCTCCTCGATGACTTGAAAATGCCGAAAAG
>ENA-UEQJ01002631-UEQJ01002631.1-human-gut-metagenome-genome-assembly--contig:-NODE-2631-length-12514-cov-3.022755_pt1 | contig 12514 bp, 10 predicted proteins | sample MGYA00242937_ERZ507938 | MGnify/ENA primary metagenome ERZ507938 (study PRJEB26167, sample SAMN06115437) | human gut metagenome | host: Homo sapiens | place: China:Gansu | collected 2015-07-03...
CGCACTGTCCAGCAGGTTTTACCCCTTGACGCCAGGGGATGCGCATGGCCTCTTTTTGATTGTTTACTATGAATGTCACCACCCTGAAAGATACGCTGGTCGCCCGCCGACTGGCACTGAACCCATGGACGGGATTCTACTTTTTACAGTCGCTGTTAATTAACCTGGCGCTGGGCTATGAATTTAGCCTGCTTTATACCGTGGCATTTACCTGCGTGTTACATCTGCTGTGGCGCGCCTTTCCGCGCGTCCAGAAAGCGGTGGTCGGCGCCTATTCCCTGCTGGCGGCTCTGTACTATCCCTTTGGCCAGGCCTACGGTGCCCCCAACTTCAACACTCTGCTGGCGCTGCACGCCACCAACGTGGAAGAGTCTACGGAAATCCTGACCATCTTCCCGTGGTACAACTATCTGCTGGCGGTCTTCATCTTCGCTCTCGGGGTCATTGCGGTTCGTCGTAGGATCGTTGAGCCATCACGCTGGGGAAAAATGGATACGCTGGGCCTGTTGTTCAGCATCGGGATCTTCTTTCTCCAGCCGGTGCAAAACCTTGCCTGGGGCGGTGTATTCAAGGTGATTGACACCGGTTATCCGGCCTTTCGTTTTGTCAAAGACGTGGTGGTGAATAACAACGAGGTGCTGGACGAACAGGCGCGGATGGCGCAGCTGGCTGGCATGAAAGACAGCTGGCACGTGCTGGCGGTAAAGCCAAAATACCATCTCTATGTGGTGGTGATCGGTGAAAGCGCGCGCCGCGATGCCCTCGGCGCTTTCGGTGGCCATTGGGACAACACGCCGTTTGCCAGCTCGGTAAACGGTTATCTGTTTAACAATTACATCGCCGCCAGCGGCTCAACGCAGAAATCGCTCGGCCTGACGCTTAACCGGGTGGTCGATGGCAAACCACAGTATCAGGATAACTTTGTCACCCTCGCCAACCGCGCCGGTTTCCAGACCTGGTGGTTCTCCAACCAGGGGCAAATTGGCGAGTACGACACCGCTATCGCCAGCATCGCCAAACGGGCGGATGAAGTACAGTTCCTGAAAAACGGCGATTTCGAAGCCAATAAAAACACCCAGGACGAGCAGTTGCTGAAGCTGACCGAGCAGGTGCTCTCAACCCAGCGTACCCAGCCGCAGCTGATTGTCCTGCACCTGATGGGCTCTCACCCACAGGCCTGCGATCGGACCAAGGGCAAATACACGGTTTTCGTTCAGTCGAAAGAGACCTCATGCTACCTCTACAGCATGACGCAGACCGATTCGCTGCTGGCTAAGCTTTATCATCAGTTGCAAAATTCCGGTGACACTTTTTCCCTGACCTATTTTTCCGATCATGGTCTGGCGTTCAAGGAGCGGGGCAAAGAGGTGCAGTATCTGGCGCATGATGATAAGTTCCAGCAGAACTTCCAGGTGCCGTTTATGGTGCTATCCAGCGATGACAAAGCGCATAAAGTGATTAAGGCGCAGCGTTCGGCGAATGATTTCCTCAGTTTCTTCTCCCAGTGGACCGGGATCCAGGCGGCGGAAATCACCCCACGCTATCGGTTTATCTCTGAGCAAAAGGCCGGTCCGGTGTACATCACCAACTTCCAGCTGCAGAAGGTGGACTACGCTCACCTCGGTACCGATGAGTTCACAGTCAATTAATCGCGCCGGCCCGGCCAGTCGCCCGGGCCGGCCGTCAGCAGGCAAAAAAAATCCGCCCCGAGAGGCGGATTTTTCATATCACCGGAGTGATTAGAAGCGGTAACCCACGCCAGCAATCCAGGTGCCGACGTCAACGTTACGAATACGAGACTGCTCGTAGGAGACGTCCAGAGCAACGTTTTCGATCGGGTTGAACTGCAGACCAGCACCGTAGGAGAAACCGTAGTCGCTCATATCGGATTTATGAGGGTAGTTGTTGTTCTGGAATTTACCGTAACCAACACCCACTACGCCGTAGATGCTTGCCCAGTCGTTCAGACGGTAAGCCGGACCAGCGGTGATGCCGTAGTACTGACCTTTGTTGTAAGTACCGTTGCTGTTGTTATCCTTCTCGGTGTAGGTGAAGGAACCGATAACGCCCAGCGGGTTGTTATCTTGCTCGTAACGGTATTTCAGGTTGAAACCGCCAGCTTTGTTCGCTTTACCCTGCATGTCGCTCTGCGCGTAACCGCCGGTTACGGTAGAAGTTGCAGCAAATGCAGTGGTACCTACGGATGCAGCCAGAACAACGGCCAGTGCTGAAAGACGTGCAATTTTATTCATAACCACCTCAAATGTGTTTCTAATAAGTCCTAAGCCTTAAATATATCAAAAACTTTTGGGAAACTCTTTGGAGTTTACATTGTCTAACATACTTTTTCATGTAACCAAAAGTTTCCATATTTCTGTAACAATATGGAAAACAACAATTTTTGGCGTTAACTTACATCTTAACGCTCATTAAGAAATTCGCAAGCATCCAGATTAATCCTAACCGCCTGGTGAATTTCTCAGCAGTTTTCGCCATTGTACTGTTTTTGCCCCTGTTTTTTTCAACATTAGCTCAACCGCCGGCAGGTAATTCCAGTACACTGGAACTTTTACCCCTTTTGACAAAACCTGACAGGAGAAAGGATGCCCGGTCCATCCAGAAAAGCGGCGGCATGGTTGCCGATACTGGTGATTTTAGTCGCCATGACCTCGATTCAAGCGGCGCATCGCTTGCTAAATCGCTGTTCCCGGTGGTCGGCGCCCCGGGCGTCACCGCCCTGCGTCTGGCGCTGGGAACGCTGATTCTGGTGGTGGTGTTCAAGCCATGGCGGCTACGTTTCTCCCCGGCGCAGCGCGTGCCGCTGCTACTGTACGGCCTGGCGCTCGGGGCGATGAACTATCTCTTTTATTTATCCCTGCAGCGCATTCCGCTCGGCGTGGCGGTGGCCCTGGAGTTTACCGGCCCGCTGGCGGTGGCGCTGTTTGGTTCGCGCCGCCCGCTGGATTTTGTCTGGGTGGCGCTGGCGATCCTCGGACTATGGTATCTTCTGCCGCTGGGGCAGAACGTGGCGCAGGTCGATTTAACCGGCGCGCTGTTCGCCCTCGGCGCCGGGGCGTGCTGGGCGGTCTATATTCTGACCGGACAGCGTGCCGGTGAAGAGCATGGTCCAGCCACGGTAGCGATGGGGTCGCTCATCGCCTCGCTGGTGTTTGTGCCGTTAGGCATGGCGCAGGCCACCGATACGCTGTGGCAGTGGTCGCTGCTGCCGCTGGGTTTGGGGATCGCGATTCTCTCCACCGCGCTGCCCTACTCCCTCGAGATGATGGCCCTGACGCGCTTGCCGACGCGCACCTTCGGCACGCTGATGAGCCTTGAGCCAGCGTTAGCTGCCCTCTCCGGTATGGTCTTTCTCGGTGAAACTCTGAAGCTCTCCCAGACCCTGGCGCTCGGCGCGATCATTATCGCCTCGATGGGCGCCACGCTGACTATGCAACGGCAGAGTAAAGTCGAGCAGGTCGATATCAATTAACATTCTGTTACGGCGCCGGCCCGAGAGAAATCCGGGCCGTTCAGCCGAATATAAACACCTGATATTTAAATATTTTTAAAATAACCAACCACTTTGCGCTATCGGAGTGATATAGCCTGCCGATGCCTCACTCTTGAAAACCCTTGCTATACTTATTTCCGAAGTCATTTGGGACAACGCTCCACATCATTCAGATCTGAAGTGTGATGAGCATCAATATCAAGAGGATATGAAACGATGAGTACCGCAAAACTGGTTAAATCAAAAGCGTCTAATCTGGTCTATACCCGCAACGATGTCGCTGACAGCGAAAAGAAAGCGACCATTGAGCTGTTGAATCGCCAGGTGATCCAGTTCATTGACCTGTCACTTATCACCAAGCAGGCACACTGGAATATGCGCGGTGCGAACTTTATCGCCGTGCACGAAATGCTGGATGGCTTCCGTACCGCGCTGACCGAACATCTGGACACCATGGCCGAGCGCGCGGTGCAGCTGGGCGGCGTCGCCCTGGGTACCACTCAGGTCATTAACAGCAAAACCCCGCTGCAGAGCTACCCGCTGGACATCCATCACGTTCAGGATCACCTGAAAGCCCTGGCTGACCGCTACGCGGTAGTGGCGAACGATGTGCGTAAGGCGATCGACGAAGCAAAAGACGAAGACACTGCAGATATCTTCACCGCGGCTTCCCGCGATCTGGATAAATTCCTGTGGTTCATTGAAGCCAACATCGAGTAAGGCTTTGCCGCCGGCCCAGCGCGGTCGGCGGCGCCTCAGCGTTTCTCCCTGCCCTATATTCCATCCTTTGCTTTTCATCCTCCACTGGCTTGCACCGTTTCAGGGCACCAGATTGATGAAAATGCGCGCAAAAGTAAAAAGATTGTAATAATCACCTCACACAATCGTTACGTCGAGATTGTTTTCCCATCAGGGTTTGCGCTAAAAATGGGCTGGTAATTCAGCACCCTTATGACGCACCAAAATGACGCCCCATCATGGTGCAGTCACTGCCTGAAATGATCGTTCTTGTGCAACGACTTACACTTCGTTTGTTGAAAAACAACAGCTTGTAAAAGTGGCACGATTTTTTCATTAGGCTAGTCGTTCTCGCAGGGGATCGTCCCGTGGATATAAAAGGAAATGCTATGAAGTCTGTATTTAAAGTTTCACTGGCTGCACTGACCCTGGCTTTTGCGGTTTCTTCCCATGCCGCCAATAAGACCCTGGTTGTCGCCACCGATACGGCGTTCGTCCCGTTCGAATTTAAGCAAGGCGATAAGTATGTGGGTTTTGACGTTGACCTGTGGGCGGCTATCGCCAAAGAGCTGAAGCTCGACTACACCCTGAAGCCAATGGACTTCAGCGGCATTATCCCGGCGCTGCAAACCAAAAATATCGATCTGGCGCTGGCGGGGATCACCATTACCGACGAGCGTAAAAAAGCGATCGACTTCTCCGACGGCTACTACAAAAGCGGCCTGCTGGTGATGGTCAACGCCAATAATAACGACATCAAAGATGTCAAAGATCTGAACGGTAAAGTGGTCGCGGTGAAGAGCGGCACCGGCTCCGTTGACTACGCGAAAGCCAATATCAAAACCAAAGATCTGCGTCAGTTCCCGAACATCGATAACGCCTATATGGAGCTGGGAACCGGTCGCGCGGATGCCGTGCTGCACGATACGCCGAATATTCTGTACTTCATCAAAACCGCCGGTAACGGTCAGTTCAAAGCGGTAGGTGACTCTCTGGAAGCGCAGCAATACGGTATTGCGTTCCCGAAAGGTAGCGACGAGCTGCGTGACAAAGTCAACGGCGCGTTGAAAACCCTGCGCGAGAACGGAACTTACAACGAAATCTACAAAAAATGGTTCGGTACTGAACCGAAATAATAACGCTACACCTGTAAAACGCACTGGCAGTTCCCTCTCCCCTATGGGGAGAGGATTAGGGTGAGGGGCGCAAACCCGCTCCGGGGCCATTAATTACCCTGAATTTGATTATTTACACCACGGTAACAGGAACAACATATGCAGTTTGACTGGAGTGCCATCTGGCCTGCCATTCCGCTTCTGATTGAAGGTGCCAAAATGACCCTGTGGATTTCGGTCCTCGGTCTGGCAGGCGGTCTGGTAATCGGATTGCTGGCAGGTTTTGCACGCACCTTCGGAGGTTGGATAGCCAACCACGTCGCGCTGGTCTTTATTGAAGTGATCCGCGGCACACCTATCGTCGTCCAGGTGATGTTTATCTATTTCGCCCTGCCGATGGCGTTTAACGACTTACGCATCGACCCATTTACTGCGGCGGTGGTCACCATCATGATCAACTCCGGCGCGTACATTGCGGAAATCACGCGTGGTGCGGTGCTGTCTATTCACAAAGGTTTTCGTGAAGCAGGACTGGCGCTCGGTCTTTCACGTTGGGAAACCATTCGCTACGTCATTTTACCGCTGGCACTGCGTCGTATGCTGCCGCCGCTGGGCAACCAGTGGATCATCAGCATTAAAGACACCTCGCTGTTTATTGTTATCGGCGTGGCGGAACTGACCCGTCAGGGGCAAGAAATTATTGCCGGTAACTTCCGCGCCCTTGAGATCTGGAGCGCCGTGGCGGTGTTCTATCTGATTATTACCCTGGTGCTGAGCTTTATTCTGCGTCGTCTGGAAAGAAGGATGAAAATCCTGTGATTGAATTTAAAAACGTCTCCAAGCACTTTGGCCCAACCCAGGTGCTGCACAATATCGATTTGAACATTGCCCAGGGCGAAGTCGTGGTGATTATCGGGCCGTCCGGTTCCGGTAAATCGACCCTGCTGCGCTGCATCAACAAACTGGAAGAAATCACCTCCGGCGATCTGATTGTCGATGGCCTGAAGGTTAACGATCCGAAAGTTGACGAGCGCCTGATTCGCCAGGAAGCAGGTATGGTGTTCCAGCAGTTTTACCTCTTCCCGCATCTGACGGCGCTGGAAAACGTCATGTTTGGTCCGCTACGCGTGCGTGGCGCGAACAAAGAAGAGGCGGAAAAACTGGCGCGTGAGCTGCTGGCGAAAGTCGGTCTGGCAGAACGTGCACATCACTACCCTTCCGAACTTTCTGGTGGTCAACAGCAGCGTGTGGCGATTGCCCGCGCGCTGGCGGTGAAGCCGAAAATGATGCTGTTTGATGAACCGACTTCCGCTCTTGACCCGGAACTGCGCCATGAAGTGCTGAAGGTTATGCAGGATCTGGCTGAAGAAGGGATGACGATGGTGATCGTGACCCACGAAATCGGTTTTGCCGAGAAAGTAGCTTCGCGGCTGATCTTTATCGACAAAGGCCGGATTGCGGAAGATGGCGATCCGCAGGTATTGATCAAGAACCCGCCGAGCCAGCGCTTGCAGGAATTTTTGCAGCACGTCTCTTAACTTCTCTGCCTCCCTTTCACCCGAAAGGGAGGCACACCAGATTCCTCTCATTTAAAATCGCCCCTCCCCCAGCATCTATACTTATCTTTTTGCTCTGTTTTCTCACTGGAGGAGTCATGCGGTGGATCCTGTTCATCCTCTTCTGCCTGCTGGGCGCACCTGCCCACGCGGTATCCATACCCGGCGTTACAACCACAACGACAACGGACTCAACGACTGAACCGGCCCCGGAACCGGATATCGAACAAAAAAAAGCGGCCTATGGCGCACTGGCGGATGTGCTGGATAATGACACCTCGCGTAAAGAGTTGATCGACCAGTTGCGCACCGTTGCCGCTACGCCCCCTGCTGAACCGGTACCAAAAATAGTGCCGCCGACGCTGGTCGAAGAGCAAACCGTGCTGCAAAAGGTCACCGAAGTCAGCCGCCATTATGGTGAAGCCCTTTCCGCCCGTTTCGGACAACTTTATCGCAATATCACCGGCTCCCCGCATAAGCCGTTTAATCCACAAACCTTCAGCAATGCGTTGACCCATTTTTCAATGTTAGCGGTATTAGTGTTTGGTTTTTACTGGCTGATTCGCCTGTGCGCACTGCCGCTGTATCGCAAAATGGGTCAGTGGGCGCGGCAAAAAAATCGTGAGCGCAGCAACTGGTTGCAGCTTCCGGCGATGATTATCGGGGCGTTTATTATCGACCTACTGTTACTGGCACTGACATTGTTTGTCGGCCAGGTATTAAGCGACAACCTGAATGCGGGCAGTCGCACCATCGCTTTCCAACAAAGTTTGTTTCTCAACGCCTTTGCCCTGATTGAATTTTTCAAAGCCGTACTACGCCTGATTTTTTGCCCAAACGTGGCTGAACTGCGCCCGTTCACGATTCAGGACGAGAGCGCCCGTTACTGGAGTCGTCGCCTGAGCTGGTTAAGCAGTTTGATAGGTTATGGCCTGATTGTGGCCGTGCCGATTATCTCTAATCAGGTGAATGTACAGATAGGTGCGCTGGCGAACGTCATCATTATGCTGTGCATGACCGTCTGGGCGTTGTACCTGATCTTTCGTAATAAAAAAGAGATTACCCAGCATTTGCTCAACTTCGCGGAGCATTCGCTGGCCTTTTTCAGCCTGTTTATCCGCGCCTTTGCGCTGGTGTGGCACTGGCTGGCAAGCGCCTATTTTATCGTGCTGTTTTTCTTTTCGTTGTTCGATCCGGGCAACAGCCTGAAATTTATGATGGGTGCAACGGTGCGCAGCCTGGCGATTATTGGTATCGCAGCGTTTGTTTCCGGTATGTTTTCCCGCTGGCTGGCGAAAACCATCACTCTCTCGCCACATACTCAGCGTAACTATCCAGAGTTGCAAAAACGGCTGAATGGCTGGCTTTCGGCGGCGCTGAAAACGGCGCGTATTCTGACCGTCTGCGTGGCGGTAATGTTGCTGTTGAGCGCATGGGGATTGTTCGATTTCTGGAACTGGCTGCAAAACGGCGCGGGGCAGAAAACCGTAGATATCCTGATCCGTATCGCACTCATTCTTTTCTTCTCGGCGGTTGGCTGGACGGTGCTCGCCAGTTTGATCGAAAACCGGCTGGCTTCGGATATTCATGGCCGCCCGCTACCCAGCGCCCGTACGCGTACCCTGCTGACGCTGTTCCGTAACGCGCTGGCGGTGATTATCAGTACCATCACCATCATGATTGTGTTGTCGGAAATCGGCGTCAATATCGCGCCATTGCTGGCAGGTGCCGGGGCATTAGGTCTGGCTATCTCGTTTGGTTCGCAAACGCTGGTGAAAGATATTATCACCGGGGTATTTATTCAGTTTGAAAACGGCATGAACACTGGAGATTTGGTGACTATCGGGCCGTTGACCGGCACAGTGGAACGGATGTCGATTCGCTCCGTGGGCGTACGCCAGGATACCGGGGCGTATCACATCATTCCGTGGTCTTCGATAACCACCTTTGCTAACTTTGTCCGCGGCATTGGTTCGGTGGTGGCAAATTATGATGTTGATCGCCATGAAGATGCTGATAAAGCCAATCAGGCACTGAAAGATGCGGTAGCGGAATTAATGGAAAACGAAGAAATTCGCGGGCTGATTATTGGTGAACCGAATTTTGCCGGGATTGTCGGCTTAAGCAATACCGCGTTTACACTGCGTGTTTCGTTCACCACGCTGCCACTCAAACAGTGGACGGTACGCTTTGCCCTCGACAGCCAGGTGAAAAAACATTTCGACCTGGCGGGCGTTCGCGCGCCAGTGCAGACTTATCAGGTGCTGCCTGCTCCGGGCGCGACCCCGGCTGAACCGTTACCGCCGGGGGAACCAACGCTTTAACGCTGGCGATTGACAAAACGGCGGCGCTGCTCGTCGTTCATAAAGGTCCAGGCAATAAAGCGACTCTGCTTTTGCCCCTGGGCCATCTCTTTTTTAACCACCTTCACCGCGCCCACGTCCGTCAGGGCACGATACAACGGCGGTAAGTTTTCACCACGAGATACCAGTGATGTAAACCACATCACCTGCTTCGCGAAGCCTTTGCTCTCTTCAATCATCTTTTTGATAAAGGTGACTTCACCGCCTTCACACCACAACTCCTGTTGCTGGCCGCCAAAGTTCAGTGCATCGTCTTTGTTCAGCCCCAGGTTACGGCGTTTACGCTCACTACCTGCCCGTGCCGCAGCGGCGGAATCGTGGAATGGCGGGTTACACAAGGTCGCGTCGTATTGCTCGTTTTTATGGATGATGCCGTTAAAAATTGCCCCACTCTCTTTTTGCCGACGCAGACGAATGGCGCGGTTAAGCCCCGGATTAGCACTGATAATCGCCTGCGCACTGCTTAACGCCTGGCTGCTGGTTTCACTACCGGTAAAACGCCAGCCATATTCATGTACGCCAATCAGCGGATAAATACAGTTCGCACCAACGCCGATATCCAGAATGCTGGCATTCGCTGGAATTGTTCCGCTTGCTTCAGCCAGTAAATCGGCAAGGTGATGAATATAATCCGCCCGGCCCGGTACTGGTGGGCAGAGAAAACCGTCGGGGATATCCCAGTTCGCTACGGCGTAAAAATGGGCCAGCAACGCCTTATTGAGCGCCTTCACCGCCAGCGGATTGGCAAAGTCTACGCTTTGCTCCCCGGCGGGTGTAAGCGTGAGGAATTGCCTGAGTTCAGGATTGACCTGACAAAGCGTGGCGAGATCGTAGCGGCTGTGATGACGGTTGCGCGGATGCAACCCCGGTTTCTGGGCGGACATAGCATTCTCCTTTAAGCAGCGGCGTAAGATACCCGCATAACGCGACAGGGTAAATATCTGGCTGCGTTTATCATTCCCCAAAACCTTAACATGGCTATGGTTTATGGCAATTCATCATAAAAATCAGCATTATGCATGTCATTGATTTGTCTTATTTTGTAAAAATATATCGTTCAAAAAATAAGCACATCTCTGTCAATTTTTTGCGTCATTTGCATCGCGCAGGCGACCTACACTTATCAGGCACTACCCGTTGTATTTATGAGGATGTCATTATGAAAAAGTGCCTCACACTACTGATTGCCACCGTCCTGAGCGGAATCTCTCTCACGGCTTATGCCGCGCAACCGATGAGTAACCTGGACAGCGGTCAGCTACGGCCCGCCGGTACCGTTTCGGCAACTGGCGCATCAAACCTAAGCGATCTGGAGGATAAACTGGCAGAAAAAGCGCGCGAACAAGGCGCGAAAGGTTATGTCATTAATTCCGCAGGCGGAAATGACCAGATGTTCGGTACTGCAACCATCTACAAATAACCCCACCAACGTAACTGCATTCGCCTCTGGATGCAGTTTTCGCCTGTTTTGTAATCAAAAAACATCAAATATGAACGCAATGTAAATAAATGTATTTCTTTTTCGCGCAATGGGTGATAGAAAATCGCGCCAAGTGATAATGCTTATCAAAATTATTATCACTTGCACGAACACTATCACGAGATTAACAGTGGCATCGCATCCGCAGAGAGGCTTTCTCGTGGCAGTGAAAATTTCAACATATAAAAAAAGTCACCTGCAAAATGGAAAACAATCGCAATTTCCCTGCCAGACAATTTCATTCGCTCACGTTCTTTGCCGGTCTTTGTATTGGCATCACGCCTGTGGCTCAGGCACTCGCCGCCGAAGGGCAAACTAACGCGGATGACACGCTGGTTGTCGAAGCATCAACGCCTTCGCTTTATGCGCCACAACAATCTGCCGATCCGAAATTCTCGCGTCCGGTAGCGGATACTACCCGCACGATGACGGTGATTTCTGAACAAGTGATTAAAGATCAGGGCGCAACCAACCTTACCGACGCGCTCAAAAACGTCCCCGGCGTGGGTGCGTTTTTTGCGGGTGAGAACGGTAACTCCACCACTGGCGACGCCATTTATATGCGCGGTGCTGATACCTCTAACAGTATTTATATTGATGGCATTCGCGATATCGGCAGCGTCTCGCGCGACACCTTCAATACTGAGCAGGTCGAAGTGATTAAAGGGCCTTCCGGCACCGACTACGGGCGCAGCGCGCCGACGGGCTCGATCAATATGATCAGCAAGCAGCCGCGCAATGATTCCGGCATTGACGCCTCCGCCAGTATTGGCAGCGCCTGGTTCCGCCGCGGCACGCTGGACGTCAATCAGGTCATTGGTGATACCACTGCGGTGCGCCTGAATGTGATGGGCGAAAAAACGCACGATGCCGGACGCGACAAAGTCAAAAATGAGCGTTACGGCGTCGCCCCTTCTATCGCTTTTGGCCTTGGTACAGCGAATCGTTTGTATCTTAATTATCTGCATGTCACCCAGCACAACACGCCAGACGGCGGCATTCCGACCATCGGTTTGCCGGGCTATTCTGCCCCATCTGCGGGAACGGCGGCCCTGAATCATTCCGGAAAAGTTGATACTCATAACTTTTACGGCACGGATTCCGATTACGACGATTCGACCACCGACACCGCCACCATGCGTTTTGAGCACGACATCAACGATAACACCACCATTCGCAATACTACCCGTTGGTCGCGCGTAAAGCAGGATTACCTGATGACGGCGATTATGGGCGGGGCGTCGAATATTACTCAGCCCACCAGCGATGTGAATAGCTGGACCTGGTCACGCACGGCGAATACCAAAGATGTGAGTAATAAAATTCTCACCAACCAGACCAACCTGACCTCGACGTTCTATACCGGTTCTATCGGTCATGATGTCAGTACCGGCGTGGAATTTACCCGTGAAACGCAGACTAACTACGGCGTTAATCCGGTGACGTTACCCGCGGTAAATATTTATCATCCTGACAGCAGCATTCATCCCGGCGGCCTGACGCGCAACGGCGCAAACGCCAATGGTCAGACGGATACCTTCGCAATTTACGCCTTTGATACGCTGCAAATCACCCGTGATTTTGAGCTGAACGGCGGGATCCGTCTGGATAATTATCATACTGAATATGACAGTGCCACCGCCTGCGGCGGCAGCGGACGCGGTGCCATCACCTGCCCTGCTGGCGTGGCAAAAGGTTCTCCGGTCACCACCGTCGACACCGCCAGGTCGGGCAATCTGGTGAACTGGAAA
>ENA-UEQJ01002635-UEQJ01002635.1-human-gut-metagenome-genome-assembly--contig:-NODE-2635-length-12508-cov-3.642507_pt1 | contig 12508 bp, 10 predicted proteins | sample MGYA00242937_ERZ507938 | MGnify/ENA primary metagenome ERZ507938 (study PRJEB26167, sample SAMN06115437) | human gut metagenome | host: Homo sapiens | place: China:Gansu | collected 2015-07-03...
TCATCGTAAAAATACTGCATGGAGGAGGTCAGTTTGTGGTATTTCTCCATCCGTTCTGCCACAGGCGCCTGGAAATACGACAATGTATCGTTCATCCATCCCATATCCCACTTATAATCAAAGCCCAGACCGCCTGCCGACACCGGCGTGGTGATATTGGGACGGGCTGTGGAGTCCTCCGCGATCAGAAGCGCTGTTGGAAAGCGTTCCTTTAAGCCACGATTTAAATTCTGGAGAAATTGTACCGCATCCTTATTCTCTCCTCTCGCCGGATTGCCCTGCCAGTAGATCAGGTTGCTGATGGCATCCATCCGCAAGCCATCGAAATGGAACTCTTCAAGCCAGTAATCTGCTGCTGACTGCAAGAAGCTTCTCACTTCTCCACGGGAATGCATGAAATTGCAGCTTCCCCACTCACTCTTTCCCACGTCGCTGTGAGGATATTCATACAATGCCGTCCCATCAAAATTCCACAGAGCATAATCATCCACGGCGAAATGCACCGGGACAAAGTCCATGATCACGCCAATTCCCGCATTATGACATTTATTTACCAGATATTTCAGATCATCCGGCGTTCCATATCGGGATGTAGGGCTGAAAAATCCGCTGATCTGGTATCCCCAGGACTCATCGCTTGGATGCTCCGCTAACGGCATCATTTCTACATAATGATAATGATTCTCTTTTAAATAAGGAACCAGAAGATCTGCCAGTTCCCGATAATTGTACCAGTGCTCTGCCACATCCCTCTGGTCTTCTTCATCTGGCTTGCATCTCCAGGAGCCTGCGTGGATCTCATAGATATTCAACGGCTTGTCCAGGCCGCCATCCCTGGTTTTTAACCATTTTTCATCGGTAAATTTCTGTTTTCCACCTCCGCAGATAATGGATGCAGAATGAGGCCGCAGTTCCATCCGTCTGCCATATGGATCACAGCGGTCCAGACAGCCGCCATTCTGGTCATAGATCCGATACTTGTACATCTGCCCCACCTTCGCCGTCGGAATCACGCACTCCCAGAAATTTCCATCGTAAATTTTATGCATGGGTTCACCGTTCCACTCGTTGAACTCACCAATCACTGCAATCCCCCTGGCTGCCGGAGCAAACACCCGGAACACCACCCCATCATCTGTCACATGCGCCCCCAGATATTCATGGGCATGAAATTCCGTTCCTGTATAAAATCCATAAAAATCCATCCGTTCTCCTCACTTTCCGATCACGGGTTCTTCCCCTCTCTTATCTTACGATTATAGCATTTTTTCCTCTATCCCACCAGTAGCCCAGTATAAAAAATGATCACTCTATAAAGAACGCGCTCCTCATTGCATCATCAATCTGCCAAAAAGCGCCAGAATACCCGTGGAAAGTCTTCATACAAAATAGATAAACCAGTTTAATAAATCGCGACAAAAATGTACTAGGATTCACAAAAAATTACCATTTCAGGAGTCAGGCATTTTCGATATAATTAAAACATAAGGCAAAACTAATGTATTATATAGGAGGAAATGTATCATGAAAAAAAGATTTTTAGGCCTGGCATTAAGCGCAGCTATGGTTGCTTCCCTGGCTGGATGTGGACTGAAATCCCCAGAGACCACCACTACCGCAGCTGCTACAGAAGCAGCTGCAACTGAGGCTGCTACCACCGCCGCTGCTGAGACAACTGCCGAGGCTGCAAAAGACAGCACAGCTACTGCTGAGGTTCCAGACGCTTCCGGTGACCCAGAAGTAACATTAGTATACGCTGAGGTTAACCCATTAGACACCATCGTTGGACAGACTGACACTGCTTTCAAAGAGAAGGTAGAAGAACTTTCCGGCGGTTCCATCAAAGTTGACCTTCAGGCAAGTGGTGTTTTAGGCGCAGAGGCAGACGTTCTGGATGCCATGTTAGGACACAGCGGTACTGTTGATATGGCTCGTCTTTCCGCTTCTTCTTTAACAAACTACGGCGCAACAAAAGCAGGTTTACTTGCTCTTCCATATATATTCTCCAGCCGTGAGCATTTCTGGAACTTCGCTAAAAGTGATGTAGCTCAGGAGTTCTTATCTGAGACTGAGGATTTAGGCCTTGGTATCAAGGGCTTAACCTACGGTGAGGAAGGCTTCCGTCATTTCTTTACGGTTAAACCAGTTAACTCTATGGAAGATTTAAAAGGCATGAAACTTCGTGTTTCTTCTGACCCTGTTATGGTTGGTACTGTTGAGAGCTTCGGTGCTAACGCAACCGTTGTAGCATTTACTGAGTTATACTCCGCACTGCAGACCGGCGTTGTTGATGGCGCTGAGCAGCCAATCGCTAACTACAAATCCAACGCATTCCCAGAGGTTGCTCCAAACCTGATCCTGGATGGTCATCAGTTAGGTCTGATCGAGATCGTGATCACCAACGATGCATGGGATAAATTAACCGAGGCTCAGCAGGCTTGCGTAACTGCTGCTGCTGATTATGCTGCTGACTTCAATGCAAATCTGTCTGCTTCCAAAGAGGCTGAGGTTCTGGATGAGTTAAAGGCTGACGGCGTAAACGTTGTTGAGGTTGAGGACAAGACTCCATGGCAGGATGCTGTTAAGGACGTTGTTGCTAACGCAATCAAAGGCAATGAGGATCTGTACCAGAAGATTCTTGACTGCGACAAATAATTAAGAAGTTTGAATGCGGGCGCAGAAGTAATCATTTCTGTGCCCGTTTTTTTAAGAAAGGGGAATAGGTATGCCGACAATTTTCGACAAACTCGATAAGATCAAACCGATTTATGATATGATCTACAAGGTCATCTTATTTATCTGCAAGATCCTGCTGATCCTGGATATCGCCATCACCAGTATGGCTGTTGCAGGACGTTACATTTCTTTTATTCCGGACCCATCCTGGAGTGAGGAAGTTGTTTTAACATTTATGGCTTACATGGCAGTGCTTTCCGCTGCTTTAGCAATCCGCAGAGGCGCTCATATCCGTATGACCGCACTGGACAACTACCTTCCAAAAGCCCTGATCAAGTTCCTTGATATCCTGGCTGATATTGCAGTTCTCTTGCTGGCATTGGTTATGATCGTTGTCGGCTGGCAGTATGCAACCGGACTTGGTGCCAAAGGCTTTTACACCAGTATCCCGAAATTATCCAAATTCTGGATGTACTTCCCTGTTCCGTTAGCCGGTGTCGCAATGCTGGTATTTGAGATTGAATCTCTGTATAACCACATCAAAGGAATTTTTGTAAAGGAGGAAAACTAATGAGCGAGAGCATGGCAATTTTGATTTTACTTGGAAGCTTCTTCATCATGATCTTCCTTCGTTTCCCGATCGCATATGCAGTAGCGCTGTCTTCTATCTTATGCCTGCTGTCCCAGGGTCTTCCACTGACTACGATCTGTCAGCAGATGGTAAAGGGTATCAACTCCTTCAGCTTGATGGCTGTACCGTTCTTCATCACGATGGGCTGTCTGATGGGCAGCGGCGGTATCTCTGAGAAGCTGATCGCCCTGGCAAATGCCTGTGTAGGCTGGATGCGCGGCGGTATGGCGATGGTTAACATCGTTGCTTCCTATTTCTTTGGTGGTATTTCCGGATCTGCTGCTGCAGATACCGCTTCCTTAGGTTCTCTGCTGATCCCGATGATGGTTGACCAGGGCTATGATGGAGATTTCTCCACCGCAGTTACGATCACCTCATCCTGTGAGGGACTGTTAGTACCACCTAGCCACAACATGGTTATCTATGCAACAACCGCAGGTGGTATCTCTGTAGGAAGCTTATTCCTTGCAGGATACATCCCTGGTGCTGTTTTAGCTCTTTCCTTAATGATCGGCTCTTATATCATCTCTGTAAAGAGAAACTACCCGAAGGGTGAGCCATTCAGCGTTAAAAACCTGTTAAAGCAGTTGAGTGTTTCCTTCTGGGCTCTGGCTGCTGTCCTGATCGTAGTTGTCGGCGTTGTATGTGGTGTATTTACCGCTACTGAGTCTGCTGCTATCGCAGTTGTTTACAGTCTGATCGTCAGTGTATATATCTACAAAGGTCTGGACTGGAAAGGTGTATGGAATGAATTAGAGAACTGTATCAACACTTTATCGATCGTGCTGATCCTGATCGCTACCTCCAGCATCTTTGGCTTCTGCCTGACCCGTCTTCATGTACCGGATATGGCTGCTAACGCTATCGTTGGTCTGACCAACAACCCGATCCTGATTGCACTGTTACTGAACCTGATTCTTCTGGTTCTGGGCTGTATCATGGATATGTCTCCGATCATCCTGATCGCAACACCAATCCTGCTTCCGATTGCCCAGTCTATCGGTATCGATCCGATCCAGTTTGGTATTATGGTAATCTTAAACTGTGGTATCGGCCTTCTGACACCTCCAGTAGGTGCGGTATTATTCATCGGCTCTGCTGTTGCAAAGATCCCGATGGAAAAGGTTGTAAAGGCAACCCTGCCATTCTACCTGTGTATGATCATCACACTGCTTCTGGTTACTTTCGTACCGGCAATCAGTATGTTTATTCCAAACTTATTAAAATAATGAATTTACGAAAACGGGGTGCTTTTTGCACCCTGTTTTTACTTAAAATCAAGGAGGCTTCTCTTATGACACCGATCAAAACCCCATTTGGCGGAACCCTGGAATTCTATCCGCTCCCGGATACATCCGGCAAAGGAACCGTTCTGATCTGCCCTGGCGGCGGCTACAGCTTTCTCGCAGAGCGGGAGGGAAGACCGATCGCCGATGCATTTAACCAGAATGGTTACTCTGCTGCCATTTTAAACTACTGTTTAGACAGGGATGTGCATGGCACCAACCCTGTAAAAGAGCTGGCATGGGCTGTCCGCTATCTGCGTACAGCATCTGAGTGGAACGGTCTGGTCCACAAACTCTGGGTCAGCGGCTTTTCTGCCGGTGGACATCTGGCAGCCAGCTTAGGTACACTTTGGAACGAAGACAGTCTCTTTACAGAAGAAGAACAGGCCCTCAACAAGCCCGATGGCCTGATCCTTGGCTACCCGGTCATCTCCATGGGGGCTTACGGCCACGAGCGTTCCCGCAAACGCCTCACGGGAGATGCCCCAGAACTTCTTGCACTGTTCTCACTGGAAAAGCGTGATCTCTCCCAGGTTCCTCCGGTATTCTTATGGAACACCTTAGAGGATGAGAAGGTCCCAGCCATGAATTCCCTGCTGTTCGCCCAGAAACTGACTCTGGACGGCGCAAGCTGTGAATACCACTTATTCCACAAGGGCCGTCACGGTATGAGCCTGGCTACCCCGGAAGTGGCATCTGAAGAAGAAAACCTGCATCCGGACGTACATATCGCCCACTGGATGGAGTTATGTCTGGAGTGGATGCAGGAAATATAATACCAGAGCCGAAAGCATACCCGTGCGGAATCATCCGATATCCGAACGATTCATTTATATCAATCAACCATAAAGGAGGCTATTGTTATGCCAAAAACATTAATCAACTGTCCAATGTTAGTCAGCGGCTGTGCTGACCGGGACTCCTATGACACCCAGCTTCTGTATTTTACCTGTTCTTCCTTAAGCCGCGATGACAAGCGGATCTTCCTGCTCAGCGACCGTAACGGTTCCCCGAACGTATGGGTAAGGGAGCTTTGTACCGGCGAAGAACGGATGTTGACCGACAACAAAAAAGGCATCTTAAAAAGCTATGTATACTTTGACGGCACCTTCAACGAAGGACTTGGCAAAGCCAGCGTCAGTTTGGACTGCGTGAATAACGTGATCTTCTACATCCAGGATGATAAGATCTGTAAGGTGGACCTGAAAGGCAATATCACCGTATTAAACCACGTTCCCGACGGACGTATGACTGCATTTACCCATGCCAGCGCTGATGGCAAACGCCTCTGCGTGCCAATGACCGATGGCCGCTGTCTGGATTTTGACCCGGAAACAGAAGGAAGCGGTCTGGACAAACGCCCGGTGTATAACATCGATGGCCGTGTCCAGGAAGAGAACTTAAACAGCTATTTATGTGTTTATGACACCGAGAGCGGTGAACTGTTATTTGAGAAAACCGTACCGAAATGCTGGATCACCCATGTCCAGTTTAACCCGGCAAATCCGGAGATCATCATGTACAACCACGAGTGGCCAAGCTTTTCCTGCGGCATCCGCCGTATCTGGATCTATGACCACAGCACCGATGAGATCCGCCGCATCCGTACCGAAGGCAATGATACCTTAGGCAATCCACGCGGCTATGCAAGAAACGCCGAGGACTGGGTATGCCACGAGATGTGGAGTGATGACGGCAAGACCATCATTTACCACGGCGGTTACGAGAATGGCCCGGCCATGGTCGGCAAATACGACATGGAAAGCGGCAAATACTGGGAGATCGCCCTTCCGGACGATTACAATGCTTACGGACATTTCCTGATGGATCATTTAGGAAATCTGGTATGTGACGGTTACTTTAAGTATCCATGGGAGGTTAAAAAAGTCCGGGAAAACAGTACAGACAACGGCCCGGATCCTCATAAGAAGGACGCTGAGTATATCTGTAAGGTTCTCCCGGACTGGGAAGCCGGAGTTTTAACCTGGATTCCGTTATGCAAGCACGAAAGTGACTGGCTGGGACAGGACGCGCATCCACATCCAATCTACAGCCACACCGGAGACCGGGTGTTCTTCAACAGCCGCAGCGGCAAGACTGTCAACGTCTACTGCGTTTCTTCCCAGCCACCGCAGTGTTAAGAAGTTACCGTCCATGCGTCGCATGAACCGCAACGTTTGTAAAAGACCACAGCCTGGTCACTGCACGTTCCGGATCTTCTGTAACAGATCCATCTGGTCGCCACAATATTTTTCATAAACCGGAGCCACGGCTGCCAGGAATTTCTGTTTTTCCTCATCGGAGATCAGAAATTCCTGGCAGCCTTCTTCGATCACCCGCTTTCTGGATATATCGACCCGTTCCTTCCACACAGAACGCTCATAATTAGCCGACAATCTGGCACATTCCACGATCACCTTCTGGTACTCCTCCGGCAAAATATCCCAGGTACTTCTGGACATCATCTGAAGCTCTGGTATCCGCATATGCTCATCTACCACAAAATACGGAGCTACCTCGTTATGCCTCATGGAATCATAGGAAGGCCAGTTATTTTCTGCTCCATCGATCTGTCCGGTCTCTAATGCCGAATATACCTTGTCAAATGCCAGGGGAACCGGAACTGCCCCCAACGCACTCATCAGATCGATCAAAAGCGCTGATTCCGGCACACGGATCTTCTTTCCCGTTAAATCTTCCAGCGTTTCTACCGGCCCTTCCCGGAAATAAAAGCTTCTGGCGCCTGCGTCATACCAGGACAATGGCACAATATCCGTGTTATCCATGGTTTCCATCAGCTGTTTTCCTATTTCTCCATCCAGCACCTTCCACATATGACCAGAATCCCGGTAAAGATATGGCATTTCCAAAATATAGAGAGATGGCACGATATCCGCCAGCGTCGAGATCGACATTCTGGCAAAATCGATCCCGCCATACTGGATCTGCTTCATGACAGACACCTCATCACCCAGAACAGAATTATCATAGATCCGGATCTCCACCTTACCTCCGGTCCGCTCATTTACCAGACGGGCAAAATAAGCGCCGCCCAGTGTTGTCGGATAATCACTGGCCTGATTTTCCGCATAGGTTAAAACAAAATCCGGTATAACCTCATCTTCTTTTTGGTTAACATAAAATATACTAAATCCTGTTAAGAACACGATCACCGCCGCTCCCGCAAGAGCCAGCACTTTTTTTCGTTTCATGGATTACCTCATTCCCGTCTCTAAACCCGGTCATGTCCCCGGTATTCGGACGGACTTTCCCCGGTTACCCGTTTAAATACTTTAGCAAAATAGTTGGAATCTGCATAGCCCACTGCTTTTCCGATCTCCTTGATATTCACCGTCGGTGTCTGCAGCATCTTTTTGGCCATTTCAATCCGGTATTCCGTCAGATATGCAGTAAAATTCTTGCCAAAAAACTGCTTGAACAGCTTACAAAAATACGCCTCGGAATAGTTCATGGTACGGGCTACTTCCTGCATGGAAATATCAAACATATAGTTATCCCTAATATATTGATAGATCAGATCCGTCAGTCTGGTCTCTACCATCGGATCTCCACCGGTTCCATTGACCACTGCAGCTCCAGGCCCTGAACCTTCTCCTTCAGGGCTTCCTGCTGTTGTCTCCGTCACGGTCTTCCTGATCTCCTCTGTCTGATATTCATCCACTATACGCATGGCCTCATCCAGGACCAACAGCAGCTCCTTCTCATCATAAGGCTTCAGCAGATAATCCAGAGCCCTTATGGTGATCGCCTTTTTTGCATAAGAAAATTCATCAAAGGCAGTCAGGAAAATGATACAACAGTCCTTATCCTTTTCCCTTATCCTCTGCGCTGCTTCAATACCGGTAATTCCCGGCATTTCAATATCCAGTACTGCGATCTGGATCTTCTCCTTTTCATAGACCTCCAGCGCTTCCCTGCCATTTTCTGCCTGAAAAATCCGGCACTGGTCTCCCAGCTCCTCTTCCAACAGCTGGACCAGCACGGCCCGCTCGATCATCTCATCATCTGCTACCAACAAACGATACATTTTCTGCCTCCATTCACGAACTATCCATTTACTCCCCAATACTCTTTTACGATTTCTGCAGCTTCTGCGGAATCTTCATAAGGATCACGGTTCCACGATCCTTTTTGCTGTAAATCTGCACTTCTCCATGCTCATACAGGATATGTACCCGCTTATAGATATTTCCGAGGCCGATTCCGATCTTGGAGGTTCTCCGTTCCTTCACTGCATTGCGGATATCCGTAAGCTGCTCTTCTGTCATTCCCGCACCGGTATCTGCCACCGTGATCCGCACATCACCGTCCTGCCTCCATACCCGCAGATGGATACGGCCTCCCGTTTCCCTCTTGGAAATTCCGTGGACTACTGCATTTTCCACCAGCGGCTGCAGGGTAAAGGACGGGATCTGGATATCCCGGATATCCTCCGGCAGATCCCTTTCATAGCGGATACGGCCACCAAACCGCATTTTCTGAATGTAAATATAATCATCAACGATCTTTAATTCCTGTTCCAGAAATACCACCTGCTCCGACATCTTCAGATTATAACGGAACAGACTGCTTAAGCTGGCGATCATTTTCTCCGTGGTCCCTGCTTTTTCCAGCTTTGCCGTACAGGAAATCATATTCAGGGTATTGAACAGGAAATGGGGATTGATCTGGCTTTTTAAAAATTCCAGCCGCGCTGCCTCCAGCTGTTTTTCCATCTCCACACGCTCCAGTTCCTCTTTGTGGAGCAGTTCCGTCATCTCATGATTTCTCTTCAATGTACTGATATAATCACCCATAGAATGCTTCATACGGTTAAAAGCAGTCACCAGTTCTCCCATCTCATCCCGGTTCTCCACCGCCAGATCCGGCATATCAAAATGGTTTTTCTCCATCTCACGGCTCAGACCTGCCAGCTTCACCATCGGTTCCACTAACGTATTGGATAAGATCCTGGTAAACATACCAATAAAAATCATCAGGACAACTGAGAACACCACCAGATATCTTGGCAGGTTGTAAAGCTTCTCCACCTCATTCTGATAATTGGCATTGCCATCTGACAGTGTTACCTGGATCAAGCGGCGGATATAAGTATCCATATACTGCTGCCGTTCATAGACCTTATACAGTGCGGGAATATACCCGGAGGTATCCTGATCCATTCTCAAAAAAGCATCTCTGGCTTTCTGGTAATTCATATAGCTGCTCTTGATCGTCCACGTTCCGGCATACCGTTCTGAACCAATGGAAGCATAATCAAACGGAAGCTGGTTTAAGCACCGGGCGGTTTTTTCACAGGCTTTTTCATACGCTTCCCGGTTATCCTTGGAGCGCTCCCTGGCATACCGGGTAAAGCAATCGGTCTCCTCCGTCAGCGCTTCATGGAAATTGTTACACTTCGAGTTATCATATAAGATCTGGTTAAAACTGTCCAGTCCAAAACCGGTGATCTGAACACTGATCCCTGCTGAAAGTCCCATAACCAGGATGACCGCCAGGGCATAGATCTTGATCTTCGTCCGGATGGACGCCCCCAGCCACAATTTCCTTATTTTCCACCACATACCGTTTAACCCCTTTTACACGCCCCACGTTCACTTTGTTATTACACTAGTATACAATGTCTGTCATCGATTGTAAATGCCACCTGCTGGAAACCTGATCCCGTGCCAGAGCGGTATCATATGGAATTTTCAGTTCCGCAAATTCCTATCCATGAGCCATAACGGATAAACGCAAAAAGAGCTGCCGCCCCACAAATGGTTCTCCACCCATGGGACAGCAGCTCATTTCGCAGCTGCAACCTGAATTATAACTTATCTGCCCTTTACCTCCAGACGGGTCATGGCTCTCTTTAAAGCCAGTTCCGCCCGGAAAACATCGGTTTCTGCTTTGTTTTCTCTAAGTCTGCGTTCTGCACGGGTCATCGCTTCTTCCGCGCGGGATGCATCGATCTCTTCCGGCCACTCAACTACTTCTGCAAGAATCGTGACAGCGTCTGGAAGAACCTCCACAAAACCAGAGTGCAGTGCCGCCTTTTTTACCTCAGAACCCTCATGGATGCTGAGTACACCGGGCGCTACAATGGAAGTCATCGGGATATGCTGGGCATACACACCGATCTCTCCCTCTGTGGTCGTCAGTTCCACCATGGAAACCTCCCCCGTATAGAAAAACTTATCCGGAGTCACCACCTGTAATTTAAACATATCAGCCATGGTCCACCCTCCTATTTCATACGGGCAAGAACATCGTCAATACTACCTGCATTCAGGAAATAGCCCTCAGGCACATCATCATGTTTGCCGTCCAGGATCTCCTTAAAGCCCTGAATGGTCTCATTTAACGGCACGTAGCGGCCTTCCAGACCGGTAAACTGTCCTGCAACGAAGAATGGCTGGGATAAGAATCTCTGTACCTTTCTTGCTCTTGCTACGGTCAGCTTATCTTCCTCAGAAAGCTCATCCATACCAAGCATGGCAATGATATCCTGCAGCTCTTTGTACTTCTGCAGAACCTCCTGCACGCCGCGGGCTACCTTGTAGTGCTCCTCACCTACAACACGCGGGTCGAGGATACGGGAGGTGGACTCCAGCGGGTCTACTGCCGGGTAAATACCCTGCTCTACGATGGCACGGCTTAATACCGTGGTTGCATCCAGATGTGCGAAGGTGTTCGCCGGAGCCGGGTCGGTTAAGTCATCGGCCGGCACATAAACTGCCTGTACGGAAGTGATGGAACCGTTCTTGGTAGAGGTGATACGCTCCTGAAGAGCACCCATCTCTGTCTGCAGAGTCGGCTGGTAACCTACTGCGGACGGCATACGTCCCAGCAGAGCGGATACCTCCGAACCTGCCTGGGTGAAACGGAAGATGTTGTCGATGAATAACAGGACATCCTTACCACCTTTATCACGGAAGTACTCAGCCATAGTAAGGCCTGTCAGGCCGACTCTCATACGTGCTCCCGGCGGCTCGTTCATCTGACCGAATACCATGGTAGTCTTATTGATAACGCCAGACTCGGTCATCTCGTAGTAAAGGTCATTACCCTCACGGGTACGCTCACCTACACCGGTGAATACGGAATATCCGCCGTGCTCGGTAGCGATGTTACGAATCAGCTCCTGGATCAGGACGGTCTTACCTACACCGGCACCGCCGAACAGACCGATTTTACCACCCTTCTGATAAGGGCAGAGCAGGTCTACGACTTTGATACCGGTCTCAAGGATCTCAGTCTGGGTAGACTGTTCCTCGAAGGTAGGAGCTTTTCTGTGGATTGGAAGGTATTCTTCCACCTGTGGCTTTTCTTTATTGTCAATCGGCTCGCCCAGTACATTGAAAATACGGCCCAGCGTATTCTCACCAACCGGTACGGAAATCGGCGCGCCGGTTGCAATGGCGTCCATACCACGTCTCAGACCATCGGTGGTTCCCATTGCGATACATCTTACGTTATCGTCACCAAGATCCTGCGCAACCTCAACGGTCAGGCTGCCGCCGTCTTCCAGCGGAACTCGGATTGCCTCGTTGATTTCCGGAATCTTGCCCTGGGAGAACTTGATATCCATGACCGCACCGATGATCTGTGTGATCTTACCAGTATTTTGTTCTACCATCTTGTTTCTCCTTCATAATTCTTTCTAGAATGCACTCCTTGGAGCGCGATCGCTTCAGCAGAGCACCAGGCCCTGCCAAAACGGATTAATTGATCGCATTTGCGCCTGCAATGATCTCCGTAAGCTCCTGGGTAATGGAACCCTGACGCGCACGGTTGTACTGCAGCTCTAACTTGCCCAGCATCTCTTCTGCATTGTTGGTTGCCGAATCCATGGCGGTCATACGCGCGCCATTTTCACTGGCAACTGCCTCCTGCAGCGCACCAAAGATCA